>BNJV01000877.1_pt1 | contig 147351 bp, 167 predicted proteins | sample 8540591 | NCBI WGS metagenome assembly BNJV01 (sample SAMD00202457, study PRJDB9452) | human saliva metagenome | host: Homo sapiens
GCAACCAAAGTTTCCTTTTTCTGCATTTTGTGATGAAATTTTTTTGTGAACTAGCTGAATTTTTTTCCCATTTTCTGACTTATTCCCACACGAAATAAGTGCCATTCCTGCTAAAAAAATACAATTATCATTTTTTTCATTTTATTGCCTCCTCGTTATAATAAAATCTCATAAATCTGTAAATTTAATTTTACTATAAAATGATAGCAAAAGTCAACAAAATTACATATGAATACTTGTTTAGATGTGTATGAATAACTCTTTTTCACGATTAATTTCCTTTTTCTTAATCTTGACACAACCTCCATATGTGGCGTAACTGGAAACATATCAACCGTAACCATTTTCACCAGCTCATACCCATTTTCCTGCAAAACCTTCAAATCTATATTAAATGTTTTTGGATTGCAAGACACATAAATTATATCCTTCACATCGTATTTCAGTAATTTATTAAGCGTCTTTTTCACCAACACCTGCACGAGGTGGATCCAAAAATTATAATATCTGGATTGATTCCATTTTTTATCAAACTCATCTAATTTTTTTCAAAAAAACATCTCCTGCGATAAAATGTGCGTTTTCGATACCATTCAATTTTGTATTTTCATTTGCTTTTTCAACAGCCTCTTCCACAAGCTCAATCCCATAAACTTGTTTTGCCTTTTTTGAAACAATTTGTCCAATCGTACCTGTTCCACTGAATAAATCGAAAACAACTGAATTATGAATATTTTTCCCCTTCAATTTCATCTAAATAATCTAATACTTTTTCCATATAATTTTTCTACTGTTTTTTTGAATTTGTTTGAAAAAAAACTGTATGGACTAATTTTAAATTTTTAATCCTAAAATTTCTTCTTCCAAATCTCTTTTTTCCAAAAAGAATTTCCTCACTTTCAGAAACAACCGAATCAGAAAAATTGTCATTAAATGTATGTAAAACCCCTGTTATTTCAAATCCATTTTCAAGCTCCAAAGCCAACAATCCTTCAACTAAACCTTTTTGAAATTCCAATTTTTTCTCATCTTCAATTTGAGTTGTCGTAACCATATTTACTAAAATTTGTTTCGTAAAATCCGCTTTTCTAATAACCAAATTCCTAAAAAAAGCCAATATGATCCAATCTATGATAAAAAAATCCAGCCCTGTCGCTTTTTGAAAATTCATTACAAAAAAAACATAAATTTTTATTAAAGTTATCATCCATCAATTTTAATCCGTCTACTTCAACAATATCATGAAAACTGTTTTGTTTATGAAGTCCCAAAATCATAGGCCCATCTTTCACAGCATTTCCATAACTAAATTCCATTTTATTTCGATATTTTTCTACTTCGACACTTCTAACTGGATCTTCAAAAGTAAAATCATATTTTGCAATTTTCTTCACTTCTTTTTCAATGTTAGAATTTTTCATCGCAAGTTGCTCATCATACGAATAATACTGATAATTACAACCACCATTTTGTCTAACAATTTCGTCATAAATCGCATTTTTTCTACCTGCAAAATCAATAATTTCACATCGAATCAATTCATACTTTCTTCTTCTCTTCACAAAAATTCCTTCAACAATTTGTCCTTCAGCTGCATTTATATTTGGAAAAATACGATTTTCATCATCTCCATAAAAACCGTACGCACGACCTTTCGTATTAAGTCCTGCTATTTTCAGCTGTATTTTATCACCTTTTCTTAAAATTTTTTTCTCTTTATTTTTCCATTCCATCTCCATTTTCCCATAAAAATTTTTTTCACTTTAATTAAAAAAATAAATTTGGTAATCCCATCATTTATACAAGATTACCAAACAAATTTTTCCAAAAATTTTAAAAAAATTAATTTTTTTATTTAGATTCAATATATTTTTTTCAATCTCGCAATCGCTTCTTCCAATACAGGCAAGTCATGCACAATTGAAAATCTCAAATATCCTTCCACTTGGAATGTAACCCCAGGAACTATCGCCAATTCTGTTTTTTCCAATAAATCCAAGACAAAATCAAAAGAATCCACATCTTTAAACTTATCAATTGTTTTATATGTTGCAAACACATAAAATGCTCCTTTAGGCTTCAAGCACTTAAATCCTAATTTTTCCAATTCTTCTACAAAATAGTAAACTCTTTTTTTGTAAATTTCTGACAATTCAGTCGTGTCTGAACAGTAATCTAATGCTGCAATTGCTCCATATTGTGACAATGTCGAAGCACTTGTAACTGTATATTGGCTAATTTTTTTCACTTGTGACTGTAAATTTTCATTAGCAATCGTATAACCTAATCTGTATCCAGTCATTGAATGTGATTTTGAAAAACCATTAACAACTATCAATTGCTCCTTCAAAATATCGCTATATTTTGCAAAAGATGTAAATTTTTCAAATGAAATTGAAGCATAAATCTCATCGCTTAATAAGTAAATTTCTTTACCTTTTAAAAATTTTACTATCTTAACCATTTCTTCTTCAGGTAATGTAATTCCTGATGGGTTGTTTGGATAAGTCAAAATTATTAGCTTAGTCTTGCTAGTAATATATTTTTCCAAAATTTTCTCAGTCAACACAAAATTATTTTCTTTCAAGTCCATAAAAATTGTTTTTGCTCTTGCAACTCTAATCAACGGCTCATACCCAACATACGCTGGAGTTGGAATAAGAACTTCATCATCTTCTGCAAGAATTGTTTTAAGTGTAGAAGAAAGCCCTTCAGTCGAACCTACCGTAACTAAAACATTATCTTTTTTTATAATTTCCACCAAAAGTTTCATTATAGAATTTTTGCAATTTTTTTCTCTTAATTCTGGAATCCCACCTACTGGCGAATATTTTTATAGGACTATTTAACGCATGATATGCGACTGCTTCTTTTCACCTTTTTGCGGTGCATCTGTATCTGGCTCTCCAATTGTCATATTTATAACATTTTTTTATAAGCCGACAATCTTTCGTGAATTTTTTTCTTATATCTGATATTTCTATTCCTTTTATTATTGGATCTATGTACATTTATTTACTTCCTTTCTTGATTTTTTTATTTAGTTTTTTTGTTGCTTTAGTTTTTTGGAATTACAATAACTTTCTTTTCCTTTGCTTTTTACATCTTCTTTTTTTAACTTTCACAGCTTTTTGGTGTTTTTTTGTTGTAGCTGGTGTCGATGTTGCAGGTGTTGTAGTAACTGTTGCATTTTTTTAAATTTGTATTTATCACTTTTACTTCATTTTTTTACTTTTTTTGTTGCATTTTTTTGTTTTTTTCTTTTGTACCATTAACATTTTTTTTGAACTTCTTCAGTTTTTCACTTTAACAGCTGCTTTCGTATCATTTACTTTTTGTATTTCCCGTATCTATTTTTTTCTTTGCACTTTATCTTTTATAGTATTTTTTTGTATCATTTGCAGTTGATTTTTGAAGCTATCATTCTGAGTTTTGGTATCATTTTTTTATTTTTTTATTCGGTGTTTCCACTTTTGTTTAAAAAGTTCAATAGCTTTTGAATTTTATCTCATCATCAACTTTACTCGAATTTGAACTATTATTTTGATTACTAATTTTTCACATCATTTTTTTGTTTTAAAAAGTACTCTTGTAATCTGATAATTGATTAATCACATTTTGTAATTTTTTTATTAAACGCTTGAATTGAAAGGTCTTTCAAATATTGTTTTTCAATCGTATACAAAACTATCGTTTCTTTTTTTGCTTGAAGTCCATTGACCTCTATTTTTTTACAGATTTTTATCGCCTCACTTGAAATTTGATCAGCTAATTCTTTCATTGTTTTTATTATCAAATCCAGGTCCACTTACAACTGAACTTGCCAAATAATTACTCAAAATCTCATACGAATAATTTTTTTATCGCTGTTTGCATTGTTAAAAATCCCGTCATTTTGAGCTTTTTGTTACTGATTCTTGTGTATTTCCTTTAACTTTTGAAGCTACTGCTAATTCGGTATCCAAGTTATAATTTCCAAATATTAAATTTTTTTCATTTCTTTATTTGAAGAAAAAAATATCTTGTGTTCGATTATTCAAATATTGAGCTGAAAAAAACCATTCATCATCAGTAAAAAAATTGACAATGTTACATATTTTTTTCATTACACTCACCTCTCTATTTCTTAAATTTTTATTACGCTTTTTATTTTTTTCATTTTTGTTATATTATATCATATTTTTCAAGATATTTCTATCATTTTTATTGTTGTATTCTTTATAAAAAAATAAAATCTCAAAAATCTTGTTATCTATTCAGAAATATGTTAAAATTAAACAATCTTAAATATGAAAAAAATATAATTTTTAATGGAGGTCTTATGAAAAAAATTATGGGAAGGACGTTTTAATAAGGAAACTAATAAATTATTAGAAAAAAATTTAATGCGTCGATTACTTTTGATAAAAGAATGTACGAAGAAGACATAACAGGAAGTATCGCTCATAGCAGAATGCTTGCTAAACAAGGAATTATTGGAAAAGATGAGCAAGAACAAATTGAAAAAGGATTGTTGCAAATCAAATCTGAAATCGAAAATGGTACTTTTGAGTTTAAAATTGAGGATGAAGATATTCATATGTCGATTGAGAAAAGATTGACTGAAATAATTGGTGCTGTGGCTGGAAAATTACATACAGCTAGAAGTAGAAATGACCAAGTTGCTTTGGATGTTAGAATGTACGTTAGAAAAGAAGCTAAAGAAATTAAAAAATTATTGTTTCATTTAGAACACACTTTATTGGAATTATCTGAAAAAAATACAAAACTACTATCATTCCAGGATATACACATTTACAAAGAGCTCAACCAATTCTTTTTTCTCATCATTTGATGGCTTATTTTCAAATGTTTAAAAGAGATATTTCTAGAATTGATGATTTTTTAGTAAGAATTGATGAATTGCCACTTGGAGCTGGAGCTTTGGCGGGAACTACTTTTAATCTTGATAGACATTTTGTCGCTGAACAATTAGGATTTTCAAAACCAACTGAAAATAGCTTAGATTCTGTAAGTGACAGAGATTTTATCATTGAATTAGCAATGATTATTTCTGTAATTTCAATGCATTTGTCAAGATTTTCTGAAGAAGTTATTATCTGGTGTACTTCAGAATTTTCATTTATTCAATTAGATGATGCATTTGCAACTGGTTCATCTATCATGCCTCAAAAGAAAAATCCTGATATTGCAGAATTAGTCAGAGGTAAAACAGGTAGAATTTACGGAAATTTAATGGGAATTTTAACTACAATGAAAGCGTTGCCTTTAGCTTATAATAAAGATATGCAAGAAGACAAAGAAGGAATTTTCGATTCAATCGACAACATTAAATTATCTATCGAAATTTTTTTATTCAATGCTTTGCGACTATTTCTGTAAATAAAGAAAAAAATCTTAAAAATCTATGAGATCTGGTTTCTTAAATGCTACAGACGTTGCAGATTACTTAGCAAAACATAACGTTCCATTTAGACAAGCACATAAAATCGTTGGAGAAATCGTTTCCTATTGTGAAAATAAAAATATAGCAATTGACGATATGTCACTTGATGAATTCCACAATTTCTCTAAAATTTTTTTGGTGATAACATTTTATCAGAAATTACTATTGAAAACTGTGTAAATAAAAGAAATTCTTTCGGTGGAACTTCTGTAAAAAAAATGTTGAAATGCAAATTGAAAATGCTAAGAAATTTTTTTGGATGTGGAATAATTTTTTTAATTTTTGATATAAATTTTATAAAAAAATACTATATCATTAAATAAATTAAGAAATTGTATTCATTTTTTTAATCTTAAGATAAAGGAGTTTTCATTTGCTCCCTCTTAATTTTTAAATGATAAAATCCATGAAAAATTTTTGAAAATTAGGATTGCATTTTTGAGGAAAAAAATGACAATTTTTGCAAGGGATAAAAAAATAAAAAAATGACCTTTATTTCAGGATTGACTTTTTTTGAAAATATGATATAATTAAATTGTAAAAAAACCCTAAGGGAACTTATAATAGAATAAAATTACTGACAAATTAAGCTAGAATTTTTCTAGCTTTTTTTGTTATAATGATACAGAGTTCAGTAAACTCGTATTCTATTATAAGGAGGTTTAGAGCAGTGAACAGCGATGAACTTATTAGACTTCTAGTTATTATGTATATTGTTTACAGACTGACTAGATAGTCGAAAAATATCGAATTTCACCTCTGCCTCTACCCTTAGGGGAATTAAATTATTAAAATTAACAATTTTCTGCAAGCCGTGCAAATCCTTTTCCCGTTCGTATATCAGAATCCCTAAAATGATTCCCCTCATTCCATTCCAAAACACATTTTTCCACATCTTCAGAATTTTTCAAAATCCCAAAATATTCCCTTATATTATCCCCAATCTTCGATAAAACCTGATGTTTAGTCTTTTCCTCCAAATCCCCAAGACTCAAATAAACATTTTTTGCCAAAATCTCATTATTTTTTACAAACTTAATCCAATCCTTGTACCAAACTGATGGTGAAACTCCAACAACTCCTGCAAAAATATCTGTCTGATAACCGCTCCAAAGTGAAAATAATCCAGCAAGAGAATATCCACCTAAAATATACTTCACATTCTTTTCTTGAATATTCATAAATTCTGCCAAACTTGGAATCAATTTTTCTTTTATAAACTCTAATGTTTTACCAGCTCCATCGCCAAAATTTCCTTTTCCACGAAGAAGTGGCATTTCCCAAGGTGTCAGTTCACTGTTCCAGTCTTCTATTTTGAAAGATGCCAAGCTAAAATTTTTATCTGTATTCTCAGAAATATATTTCACTTCATTGTCTAAAAGTTGCATATCATGCTCATCAACAGGCTGTATTAAAATATATTCTGTCTTTTTTTATTTTTCATTTGTATATAAAATACATTCTTTTTTTCTTCTATTTTTGAAATTTAATTTTTTTCATATTTACTCCTTTTTTTAATATTTTTTTGAATATTGAATTTATTTTTAAATAAATTTTGATTAATATAATTAATTATAGCATATGTTTTTTAAAAAAATTTTTATTCAATTTATTTATACTATTTTTTTATAATTTTTTTCTTTGATTAAATATATTTAATAAATTATGGTAAAATAAACAAAATATTTAATAAAATCTGAAATTTTTTTGTAAGCTCTATCAACAAAAAGAATATTTATAGAGAGGATAATGAAATGTTTAGAAGGAAAAAAGAAATTTTTTTATGTTGGACAAGTTAAAATTATTATTAATGAATCAACTCTTGATGTATTTAGAAATACAATCTATTATGTAGATATGCAAGATGCTCTATGTATTAAAGGTGTTCCGTTTATTACCTGTAATATTTATGAAGATGAATTTTCCGACCATTTAATTGCTCAGGTGGGACTGGAAGACGACGAGGAAAACGATATGTTACCAAGTGTAGAAGAACTGAAAAAAATAAAAAAATTGTTTGCTTTATTCAATTAGATGAGTATATAATGAGATAAAACTGTTGAAGTGTTCAGAATATATACAAAATATTCAAATGGAGGTTATTTTTTTATGAATATAGAAACAGCACAAATATGTAATATTGTATTGGCTACTAAAAAGTGCTTTGAAAAAGAAATAGGATTAGATATAAGCCCATATATTATGAAAAAAAGTTGAATTTGTATTTTTTTAATAATAAAAAAAATATAAGGCTAAAAAGTATTGAAGAATGGTTTGATTATTGTATTGATAGAGGATTACAAAATATTAAGTTCTTAATTCCTCTACCTATAGAAGATAGTGATTTTTCTTAATTTTACTAATATAAATCAAGCTAGTATAGTCTGCTTTTTTTGACAATAAATTAGTTACTTATTTTTACTCCAAAATGGGAAGATTACAATAATGAGTGGCACATTATTTACACAGAACATGAATGGAAACCCCTCTAAAAAGCAAAAACCTAAATTTTATGATAATACAGAAGATTTTTAAAGATGTATTGAATAGAATCGCAATTTTAGCTGATAAAATTGATTTTTCAAAATTTTGGAAATATCTTTAGAAAAAGCTATCAGTATTTTTAAATGAAGAAAAGATTGAAAATATACAAAAAAACTTTTTTATGGAATATATTTTTCTGAATTACCCAAAATTAATAAACTCCTTTTTTTATGCCTCAGATATTTCTGATGTTTTTTTGGTGGAATGGGTTCCTGGAATGACAGCCCTCCTTATTATGCACACAAAAAAGGGCTTGAAAATGAATATGACAGTCTTACGGAGGAACTTTTGACACAAATTAGGTTTGCTCTTTTTATATTCTGTAAATGAGTGGTAAAAATATAGTAAAATTATAATGAAGGATTTATGAAATTTTTTTCAAAAGATATTTATTGTTGTAGTTGTAGTAACAATTATTTTTTTCTAATAAAAAAATTAATGATAACAAAAAAATTGAAAAAAAGGAGAATAAAAAAATTGGAAAAACAAAAATTTATCTATATATGAATTAATAAAATCTTCTATTCGAGAGTGTGGAAAATTACCTGAAAATTTTGCTTTGCCTCAAGAAGAGGAGAATGGAATTCCTTGGGCAGATGGTGCAATGGATGGCGTTTTTTTGTATCATACTGATACAAATGAAGAAAAATATAGAAACTTTGAAGAATATTGTATTTCAAATTTCAAAAGGAAAAATTTAAAAGAAGCTCAAAATAATTTAGACCATTTAGATTTTTTTAATGGTTTCATCAAGAACTTCCTTGCTAAATTGGATTATTCAAGAAAATGAAAAAAATAAATGCTAATAATTTGTATGAATTTACTATCTCTCAATTGAAAACTTCTAAAAAAATAAAGAAAGTATAAAATTTTTCTTTGGCTGTATTATTATTAATGAGAGTTGAAAAAGATGTTAAAGTAATGGAAATAATAAAAAAACTTTAGCTCTTTCTGACGAGTTTACCTTATTTTGTTTAGATATAATAGCTAGGTTAGAAAAATTCAAATGAAGAAATTTTTTTAAAAATCGCTAAAAAGGTTAAAGGATGGGGAAGGGTACATTCTATCGCATATTTAGAAGTTACTAATGATGAAATAAAAGATTGGTTATTAGAAGAAGGTTGTCACAATGAAATAGACCCAGCATATACTGCTCTAACTTGTGCAAAAAAATAAATTTACTAGAATTACTAGATGAAGAAAATATTTCTAATAAAAAAAATTTAATGATATTTCATATTTAATTACTGCTTTATTAAATGAAGGACCTGCTTTTTGGAATTTCATCCTTAGAAAATAAAGAAATGCTGATTGAAAGATATTTAAAAAAAGCAAAAATATTTATCTTTAACAGAAAACGATTATCGTGCTGTTATGATGATTCAAGAATATATAAAAGATGATGAAAAAAATCAATAATAATTTTTATAAAAAAATTTGCAATGAGATTTTAAATTCTGAAAGAACTGTAAATAATGTAAAAAGAATTAATGAAAAAAAGGATATTCTTATGATATAGCAAAATATAAAAAAATAGACATTGAACCGTATGCTTTTAGAATATTTACAAAGTAATCTTCTAAAAAAATCCCTATATAATATATGATATATCAAAAAAAGAAAATATGGAAAAAAACTTGTCTCACTCGTAGAAAAAAAGACTACCATTAGAAAAAAATGAAAGGATCTCCTACTGATAAAAATCAATTTTTAAATATGAAGAATTTACAGTTTTAGATGTTGCAGTTAGAACTCTAGAAAAATTTTTGAAGGGACAGGAAAAAAATTTAATTATATGTGCCCTAAATTCTCCTTATGTAAATGTGAGATATGGAGGAACTAATACATTGCAAAAAAATGGAAAGATACAGGATATTTTTTTCCTAATGAAATAATAGAAAATATAAAAAAACTTAGAAAAAAATTGAAGTTGATGATGAATTGAAAGAAAAAAATTAAATAAATTAGTAAAATAATACATTATATTTTTTTATAAATTTGAATAAAAATTAAAAAAACAAATTAGTAAATCAAAAAAATATGGAGGATAAAAAAATGAGTATAAGTTTTTTTATGTGAAAAACAAGAAAAAATTTTTAGGTTATAAAGCCGTTTTAAATGTTGAAACTGCATTGAGTTTACTTGATAAGGAGCTTTATACCTACAATACTGGAAATGTTGATATTAATGATTTGCTGTTATCTCCAGTTTCTAATTATCAGTGCCTTTTAATAGGAGACGGTAAGGAAAGCGCAAGAGGATTTGAACTATCTTATGACACAAAATATAACAATTATGTTGTAAGGATTTTTACGCCGTCATCTAGGGAAGATTGGCTTTTGGCGTTGGAATATATAAAAGCGTTGGCTAAAGAATTTGATTCGGAGATTTTGAATGAGAGAGGTGAAGTTTATACTGCTGGTAACATTGATAAATTCGACTATGAATCAGATATACTTTATGGAATAAAAGTAATTACAGAAAATATAAAAAGTGGAGAATCAGATACTTATCTTATTTTTGGTACAACTAGACCTGTTTCTTTCAATGAAGAAATGGTAGATGAAATAAATAATTCAAATAATCCTATAGATACTTTTTTTCAAGAATAGTAAGAAACATTCAAAATTTAGATGCTTATTCGGCAAATCAACGTTTTTTTATAAAAAAATGACGAAGATGAAAAGAATTATGGGAGCTTATAGTCTGACAGAAAATGTTAGAACAATTCTTCCATATAAACCTAGCGTTGAATTTCATAATTTAGATATCGTTAAAAAAATGATGACATAGCTTTTTTTGGAATATAGGTTTCGTTACTATTGATGGAGATAAAAATGATCCAAACAGTTATCAAGTTGTTGGTCAATTAGATTATAATGATTTTTATAAAAAAATTGCCAAAAGATAAGTATCGTTTTATCGACGCTTCATACATTCTTATTGAGCCATTAAGTAAAGAAGAAATTTTTAGGATTTTTTTGGAAATATTTGTTAATTAAAATAAAAACGACTTTAAAAATACTATTTCTAAAAAAATGAAATTAGGAGGTATAAATGGATAAAAAAATCGTAAAAAGATGGGGTTATATTTTTTTGATGAAAAAAATTAGATATGTTGATTCCTAATATTCCAAGACAGAAAAAAAATTTGTAAAAAAATATTTTTTTGATTTTTATCATTAATATTTTTTTATCATTGCTCTAATGCAATTATATTTTTTTAGATAAAACTTCCCCAAAACAAATAATATTTCTGATTTATAGTGCAGGTTCTGTTTTTCTTTTTATTTTTTTGTCTATTGTTATAAAAGTAAATATTTCTTTCATCGAAAAAAAATTGAAACAACTTGAAGAAATGACATTGCCATATGAATTTGAAATTCATCCACTAAAAAGATAATTCATATATTTTTTTATGTATTATATTATTTATTATGTTTATTACAATACTCTATTTTTAAATTAAATGAATTATTAAAAAAATTTTTACATCAAAAGATATTTTTTTCGTTATTTTTCATGATTATAACAATTGCTGTCAATTTCAGCTTTTTGGAAAAATCTCAAAAAGAAAAATATTCTTTAATTATAAGTGGAAGAATTATAAAATTATTATACGAAAACAATGAAATAGAATTTATAGAAATTGATAATATCCGTTATGCCAAATTTTTATGCGGCTAATGCTGGAAAAAGGCAGAAAAGAAAGAAATCCCACTTTTTCAAATTTTTTTGATAAAGAAGAGAAAAAAATTTGTTGAAATGTCTATCAAGGCAACTGATTATTATTTGCTGAAAAAAATATTTTTACAAAAATATAATGTAATGATTGTTGATTTATATGATTATTTCTAAGAGTCTGTCTGATTTTTTTAAGATTACAAAATTACAAATTATACTCACTTTACTCAAAAAAATAAGGAGAAAAAAATACAATGCTTATTTTTTTATGTTGGTCTTGCAACTGGTAATACTTATTATCAGTATCACAACGATTATCTATTTAATAACAAGAAAAAAATACAATGGAATGTTTTTTTACATAGAAAATGAAATTTTTATGCCTAAACTCTATGCCTACAAAAAGATTCCACTTTCTGATATTGATTACATAGAATTTTTATTGCAGTCGTTTTCGTAATAATTGCAGAGGATTGATAAAGATTCATACGATAAATTCAAAAAGTAGTCAAACGATTTTTTTCAGACAAGTAAATTTACATTTTTTTGTTACTGAACAAATGGTTTTTAGATGAAATTAATAAATTGACACCTATTTTTGAAGGAATATTCGATACCGTATACTATTAATTATAATTAAACTTTGAATGTTATAATTATAGAATTTTTAAAAAAATTTAATTATATTTTATTTATTCAAAATAACAAATTTTATAATAAAAAAAGGAAGTGTTTTTAAATGGGAATATATGAAATGATTATAGGAACAATGTTTATACCATTTTTTTATTTATTTTATCAATATTTTTTTCTTTATCATTAAGAAAAAGAAACATGCAAAAAAATTATATCCGATGAAATTAGTGATGACTTAAAAGACTTAAAAACCACGAGAATTTTTTTATAATTTATTAAAAATGGAAAGAACAGCAAAACCAGTTTACTGTGCAGAAATTTTTTTATTGGGAATAGACACTATTTATATTTTTATTCGGTGGGTATGCTGAATATCTAAAAAGAATTAAAATTTGCACAAGAGTTTCCTGATTTTTCCAATCAATCCTATGTCATTTGTATTTATTAAATTTGGTATTCCTATTTTTTTATGGTTTATTATACTTTTTCTACTATTATTTGCCTTATTTATGAAAAAAAGAAAGAAAATAAAAGATTAGCCGAAATGCTAGATAACTTAGAAAAAAATACAGATTTTTTTAAATTATGCAAAAGAAGATTTTATCAACTCTGAGAAAAATAGTTAAAACTGGAATGGTCGCACAAAGTGATTTAAAAAAATTGGAAGCAGATATTTATTTTTCTATCTATCCAGCGTACATAATTCCTTATTCTTGGATTTCTGATATAAAAAAATTGATAGAGTTTATAATCGCGGAGGAAGTTATTCATCTTTAACTTTTATTTTTTTACTAAATCTTTTTAAATATGAGAAAATATTTTTTTGCTAAAAAGGAGGTTGCTGAAAAGGTTAGGAATTTTTATTTTTGGGAAATGAAGATTTTTCATTAAATATATAAACTCGAGTGTGTTTATAATTTTGTATAAACTAATAGATAATCCAGTAAATTCAATGCTTTACTGTCCTATTTACACAAAAATTTTTTTACACTCTTTTTTAATTATCAAATTTTACTTCTCTAAAAAAATTCCTTCTCAAATTCTTCCTCTGTCAATACTCTAACCCCTAATTCTTCTGCTTTTCGATAATTTACTTCCAGCTTTTTTTCACCAGCAATCAAATAATCTAATTTCTTTGTTACACCTGAAAGATAATTTCCACCTTTTGCCAAAATAATATCTTTTATATCATTTCTTTTTATATTTTTTTCTAATTTTCCAGTCGTTAAAAAAACTCTTACCTTTTTATAGGATTATCCTCAATCTCTTCTTCCTCAATTTCCTCTGCTTCAAACTGTAAACCAATTTCCTTTAATTCAACAATTTTCGCCCAATTATTTTCATCATTTAAATAAGTATGAACCGCAACCGCAACTTTATCGCCAATCCCCTTTATTTCCAACAAATCTTCGACACTTTTTTCTTTTAGCAACTCAATACTATTATAATTTTTTTGTCAATAAATTTGCATTAAATTTCCCAACAAAAGGAATTCCTAACGCATACAAAACTTTTGAAAATCCCTGTTTTTTTACTTTCTTCAATACTATTAATCAAATTCTCAACACTTTTTTTACCCATTTTCTCTAGATTTTCTAGCTCTTCTGCATAATCTTTTAATGAATAAATATCAACAACCGTTTTTATTTTTCCAAGCTCAATAAATTTCTCAACAATTTTCTCTCCAAGCCCAGTAATATTCATCGCATCCCTTGAAACAAAATATGCAATTTCTCGTTTAACTTTTTCCAGACATTGCGGATTCAAGCATTTTAAAGCAACTTGTCCTTCTTCTTTCACTAATTCGCTATCACAAATTGGACACTTCGTAGGAACTTCGATATCTTTTTCATCACCTTTTCTATCCTCAAAAACAACATTCACAACCTGTGGAATAATTTCGGCTGCCTTTTCGATAATAACATTGTCTCCTATTTTTATTTCTTTTCGTCTGATTTCATCAAAATTATGTAAACTAGCCCTCTTCACGACAGATCCCGACAAATTTACAGCTTCAAGCTCAGCAACTGGCGTTACAACACCTGTTCTTCCAACTTGAAATGTAACATCATAAAGTTTTGTTTTCACTTGCTCTGCTGGAAATTTATAGGCAATCGCCCATCTTGGACTTTTTGTCGTATAACCAAGCTCATCATAATGCTCAAATTCATTAACTTTTATTACCAACCCATCTGTTTCATAATCCAATTTCTCCCTTTTAGTTCTCCAAACATCAATTGCCTTTTCCAGTTTTCCAAAATCATTATACAACTCAAAAATTTTTGTAGTCTTAAATCCTAATTTTTCAATATATTCAATACTTTCTTTATGTGTTTTCATGCCATATTCTTCAGCATTAACCAAATAATACAAATAGCAATCTAATTTTCTTTCCTTAACAATACTTTTATCCAACTGACGAATCGTTCCAGCCGCTGCATTTCTAGGATTTGCAAACACATCTTCGCCTTCATCTTCCCTTTCTTGATTTATTCTACTAAATTCACTTATTGGCAAAATTACCTCTCCCCGAACCTCAAGTGAAATAGGCTCTTTCAACTTTTTAGGAATCGACTCAATCTCCATTATATTTTCCGTAACATCTTCTCCAATTTGTCCGTCACCTCTAGTAATCCCTTGTTTCAAAACTCCATTTTCATAAATCAAGCTAATACTCAATCCATCCAATTTAAGCTCCAAAACATAATCAATTTTCTTTTTAACATCTATTATTTTTTTACTCTCTTATCAAAAATCCTCAATTTCAGAAATATTATAAGTATTTGATAAACTAAGCATAGGAACTCTATGTCTAACTTTTGAAAATTTCTCACTTGCAATTCCACCTATTTTTTTCAGTCGGACTCACATTTTCATTTTCACTTTTCTCACTTCCAGAACCCACTTTTGAATTTTTTATCTCATATTCCACTTTCAAGTCAGGATTGCTCTCCTCTAAATCCCTCAACTCTCTTATTAATTTATCATATTCCATATCAGAAATTATTGGATTATCTTCATTATAATACAAATTATTATGCTTCTCTATCTCTTTCCTCAACTTTTTCATATTTTTTTCTTTTCATTCCATCTTCAAATAATTTAATATCTCCACTCATTATTTTTCTCCCTATATTTTTTTATATCCTTTAAGTATTTTTATCATTTTTATTGAAAAAAATTTTTGTATCTTTTTAACAAAATTTATAAAAAAATTCGATATTCTAAAAAAAATAATTTAAATTTAAATTTTTCTAGATTTATCGAATTTTTTTCTATTATTTTTAATATTTATCCCATTCTCAAACTAAATTTCTTACGACTAAAGTCATGAGTGTTTTACCATAATTAATAAATTTTTTAAGAATTATTTCAAAGCAAATGCTTTATGATTTAAAGGACCTACAAATTCACCTAATTTAAATGATTGTCTTAATGCTTCTGTAATCAATGTTTTTGTAGTTTCCAAAGCCTCTTTCACTGTAGCACCCTTAGCTAATTCAGCAGTCATACATGCCGCAAATGAACATCCAGCCCCATGAGTATAAGGTGTATCGATTTTTTCAGTTTCTATTACATCAAAATTTGATCCATCATACAAAACATCTATCGCAGAATTTTTACTAAATGATTTTCCACCTTTAATTACAACATTTTTTACCCCAAAATCATATATTTTTTTAGCAGCTTCTTTTAAATCATCTAAATTTGTTATTGGCTCAACATCTGCTAATTGTGCGGCTTCAAATAAATTTGGTGTTGTAAGTGTTGCATTTGGAAGCAATGCTTTTCTCATTGCAATTGTATTTTCAGGGAAAAGAGCTTCTTTTACACCTTTACAAACCATAACTGGATCAATTACGATTGGAGTATTTTTTAAATCTTTAATTAATTCTCCAGCATAATTGATAATTTCTACTGTTGGTAACATCCCTGTTTTTACTGCATCTACTCCAATTGCATTGAAAACTGTGTTTGCTTGTTCCTTAATAGTATTCATATCAACTGGAAATACTTTATGTGACCAATCTTTTGGATCCATTGTAACAAGAACTGTGATGATGTTCATTCCATAAACACCTCTTTCTTGGAACGTTTTCAAATCAGCTTGAATACCAGCTCCTCCACTTGTATCTGACCCTGCAATTGTAACTACTTTCTTTTAAATTTGACATATTGATTACCTCCTAAAATATGGTATTAAAAAAAATTCTAAATACTTTACTTGTCTATAAGTATATACCAAACTTATGATAAAGTCAAGAAATTCCCTTGAAAAAAATAATTTTTTTTAAATTTTTTTAATTTTTAAAAAGATATTAATTTAATAATATTCTCAAATAAAAAAATACTATTAGCTATCGAAATATGATATAATAAACGAAATGAACAATTAAAGAAAGGAAGAGGATAAATATGGAAGATAATACAAATATTACTGAAAAAGACTATAAAAAAATGGGGAACAGGGAATTTTTAATTGTTGTCATTGTATTAGGTGTTTTATGGAGTATTTTTGGTGGAAGAAAAACTACTGTTCAAAAAGTCGCTACATCTAATGTTTCAAATTCAGAAACTAAAAAAGCAGTAACTAAAACTTTTAAAACGGGAGAAAAAATAACTACTGAAGTTGCCGAAGTTATAATCGAAGGAAAACAAGTAAAAGATAAGTTAATGGATGAAACTGGATATTTTGAAAGCAAAACCTAGTGCCGAAGGAAATAAATTTTTTTGATTTTTATATGTGAATGTAAAAAAACCTTACACAAGAACCTTTAAATCTTAATTCTAGTAGCTTTATTTTGAATGCTTCTAGTACGCAATCATTTTCACCTGTAACTCTACTTATAAAAAACAGCTTGTTTATTGATGCAATTAATCCAGGACAACAAGTGAAAAAAACTAGTATTTTTTTGATGTTCCTGCAGCAGTTGCTAATTCAAAAAAATTTGAAAATAACTTTAGGAACAAATATTTCATCTAAAAACTAGTGAAAATAAAGAGATAATTTCTGTTAACTTGCAATAATATAATTTTCTTAAAATATGTTTCAAAAAAACATATAAAGTATTAAAGATTTTTTTCTATATTATTTTTTTATAGAAAATATGTTATTATATAAAGAAGTTAAGTACAGATATTAAAGGAGGGAAAACGAATATTTTCGAGATATTCTTAACAAATATGATTAAAAAAAGATAAAGATGGAAAAAAATTGATATAATTGGAATGAATCTAGAAGAAATGGTAACTACTTTCGTAGATTTAGGGTTGAAAAAAAATTCAATGCAACACAAGTTTTTTGACTGGATTCATAATAAAATGGTATTCAATTTTGATGAATTTTTCCAATATTTCAAAAAAAGATAGAGAATTTTTTTAAAGGAACATTTTTTACATTGCACAATTAACCTTTAAAAACTCATCAAATATCAGATGATAAAGATACTGAAAAAAATTTCTTTTTGAATTAAGCGATCATAGGTTAATTGAAAGTGTGTTAATTTCACATAAAAAAATCGTCATACTCTTTGTGTTTCTTCACAAATTGGATGTTTGATTGGTTGTGATTTTTTTGTGCCACTGCTACAATGACTTATGAAAGGAATTTAAGTGCTTCTGAAATTTTATTACAGTTTTATTATGTGCAAAAAAATATTTATTAGAAAGAGGCGAAAAAAATTAGGAAATGTCGTTTATATGGGAATGGGAGAACCATTTTTTTAAATTATGATAGCGTAATTGAATCAATTAATATTTTAAATTCGCCTAAAGGACAAAATTTTTCAAAAAGAAACTTTACAGTTTCAACGAGTGGAATTGTTACTGGAATTGAAAAATTTACTGAAAATGAAAGCCAAGTTAATCTTGCAATATCACTTCATTCTGTTAGAGATGATAGAAGAACTGAAATTATGCCTATTAATAAAAGATGGGGTGTGCAAGAATTGAAAAAAAGCACTGATTAATTATCAGAAAAAAACTAAAAACAGGATTACTTTCGAATATATTTTAATTGATGATTTTAATTGCGAGTATAGTGATGCATTTGAATTAGCTGATTACTTGCGTTCGTTCTCTTGTTTAGTAAATCTTATTCCTTATAATCCTGTAAAGGGTAAAATTTATAAGACGCCTTCTAAATCGAAGCAAAGAGAATTTTTATAAATTATTAAAAGACAAAAAAATATTAATGTAACATTGCGTGAAACAAAAGGTCAAGATATTGCCGCTCATGCGGACAATTGAAAGCCAAAAAAAGGAGATGGAAAATGGCACAGAAAAATTAATCCTAACGATTTTTAAGAATAATGGGACTGATCCTGTTAAAGCTACAAGAAGAAAAATTTTTTTCTTTCGCTTTTTCTTAAAATTTATTATATTTTTATTTATTGTTGGTTTAGGTGTTTTAGGGTATATTTTTTATACAATTCGAAGAGAAACACCTGTAGATTTAATTGACAGTTACGCACCAACTTCTCCGTCGATAATTTATGATATTAACGGAAATCAACTTGATACAGTAAATGTAGAAAATCGTTCGCCTGTAAGCATAAAAGATGTACCTCTTAATGTACAAAATGCTTTCTTGGCAATCGAAGATAGAAAGTTCCGTTCACATCATGGATTCGACTTTTTACGTACAGGTAGAGCTATTTTAACAACTCTTTCTGGACGAAGAAGAGAAGGTGGAAGTACCATTACTCAACAATTAGCAAAAAATGCTTTTTTGACACCTGAAAGAACGGTTATGAGAAAAATTAAAGAGGCTATTTTAGCAGTTGAAATTGAAAGAAAATATACTAAAGATGAGATTCTTGAAAATTATTTAAATACAATTTATTTTTGGTCAAGGAGCTTACGGTATAAAAAAATGCCGCTATCAGATATTTTTAATAAAGAACCTAAAAATTTAACAATTGCTGAAGCTGCAATTTTAGCGAGTTTACCTAAATCGCCTACTAAATATTCAAAAAAATTGAAAATGCGGTTGAAAGGGAACATGTTGTTTTGAAACAGATGTTATCTTACGGATTTATCAATGAAAACGAATATGAAGAAGCTGCTGCTGAAAAAAATTACATTTAAAAATGGAAATATTAAAAAAATAAAAAAATGAGGAAGAACAAATTTCTACTTCAAACACTGCACCTGAATTTACAACTATTGTATTGAGTGAAGCTAGAAAAAAATATTGAAAATTGATGAAGAAGATCAAAAATTCCTTTTTGATGGATATAAAATATATGCAACTGTTGATTTAAATATGCAAAGAGCTGCTTATAAAGCATTTAACAGTAATTATAATTTAAGAAATCGTGCTAATATGAATGGAGCCTTGATTTCAATTGATCCTAGTAATGGTTTTGTAAAAGCAATGGTTGGAGGAAAAAATTATAAAAAAGGTGAATTTAATAGAGCTTTAAATTCTTTAAGACAACCTGGATCTTCATTTAAACCATTGATTTATCTTGCTGCTTTGCAAAAAAATATGGGAATGAACAGCGTTATGGAAGATTCGCCTATTAAAATTGGAAACTGGACTCCAAAAAACTATGATGGAAGTTTTAGAGACAGTATGACACTTGATAAAGCTATTGAAATTTCTAATAATATTATTCCAATAAAATTATTACAATATGTTGGAATTGATGCTGTTGAAAAAATTTGGCGTGATTCTGGTGTTACTGGTGGAGATTTCCCTAAAAACTATACACTTGCTTTAGGATCTATTTCTACAAGACCTATTGATATGGCATTATTTTATGCAGCACTTGCAAATGGTGGATACCAAATTACACCACAATATATTTATAAAATTGAAAATAAATATGGTGAAGTTATTTACGAAGCAAAGGCAAAAAATAAAAAGATTTTCGACTCAAAAGATGTTGCAATCCTAACTCAAATGCTTGAAAATGCAGTAAATTACGGAACTGGACAATCTGCGAAAGTATTTAAAAATGGTCAACTTATTCCAATGGCTGGAAAAACAGGAACTACAAGTGATTACATCTCAGCTTGGTTTACTGGATATACACCTACTCTTGCTACTGTAGTTTATGTCGGAAACGATGACAATAAATCAATGGGTAGCGGTATGACAGGAGGAAGTGCAGCTGCACCTTTATGGAAGAGTTATATGCAATCTGTTGTAGATATGGATAATTATAATGTTGGAGTATTTGAATTTATTGATGATTACATAAAACGTAAAGATCTTATTCAAAAAGATATTGACTTAAAAATCGGATTACTCGATTCTGATGGTGTAGATAAGAGAACTGCATTATTCAAAGCTGGTACTGAACCAATAGAATTTGAAAATAAATTTAAAAATGGAATTGTTTTTCTAAATTTTTATACTAGATTTCTTGGATTAAAAGAAAATAAGAGAGAAAATGTAAACTCTATTTCTTGAGAATGTTTATAATTTTGTGTAAAACTAATAGATCCTCTATTCTATTTACACAAAATATTTACACTCTTCTAGTAAATATACTAAATTTAATATTTTTACTATTCTTATTTTTCAAAAAAATTTTTTTACATCTAAAATAACAAAAAAAGAGTTGTTTTTAAAGTATTTTTACCTATAAACAACTCTTTTTATTTAAAAAAATTAACTTTCTCTTAACGCTAAAGGCATTGTAAAAGTAAAAGCGATTTGTCTGAATCTTCATCTTTTATAATTACAGAACTTTTTGCTATTCAATAATCTTATTTCTGTCACTTTTTCCGCTTATTATAGAAATATAGTCTAACAAGAATTTAACATTTAATGAAATTTTTTTATATCATCACCCTCTTGAATAGTTGGCAATTCTTCTTTAATTTGAGCATATTCATTTGTACCTGTTAAATACAATTTATTATTTTTGGAAATTAAAAAAATTCCTCCATTTTTTTGTCTCTTTATTATCTCTCGCAAATATTAAAGTTCTTCTTAATACTGATGTAAAATCTTTTGTATTCAATAATATTTTTTTATTATGGTCTACATTTTTTTCAATATTGTTTTTGTAATCAGGGAATTGCAATTCAATTACTCTTGTCAAAAATTTCAACATTAGCTATTTTTGAAAAAAATACTTTTGAACTATCAGATTTTTATTGTAATTGTTTCCTCGTCTATAAGTTTCATAATTTTTAATTAATCCATCAATAGTTTTTTTAACGGTATGCTTACATTTAAGTCTTCTTTATTTCTTTGACTTTCTGGCAATTCTTCTTCGATAAAAAGTCAATCTATAAGTATCTGAAGAAACCAATTTCAATTTATTTTTCTCCAATTTCAAGTCTTATACAGTTTACAGCTAAATTTTTCCACTTCAGTCGCAGCCGAAATTTTTTTACATTTTTCTATATGAGTCAATAATTCATCTTTATTAAAGTTATATTCCACTCCTGTTTCCAATTTCGTTTGAATAGGAAAAATTTTTCTGCATCATATATTGAAAAATTCTGTATCTGTAGCACTTGTCTTTATTACTAATTTACCAGATTCTTCATTCAACTCAATTTTGTCATCTGATATTTGTTTCAAAAAAATTCTTCTATCAATTTATGTTTAATTACAATTTTTTTCCTTCTTGAATAACTTCACATTCTATCTCAGTACTAATCGATACTTCTAAATCTGTACCTTTTTAAAATCACCTTATTTTCTTTCGCCTCAATGTATATTCCTGATAAAACTTCTCTAATTTTTATTCTCTTTTACAGCATTTTTCTACAATATGAATAGCTTTTTAACAATTCTCTTCTATTTACAATTACATTTAACATTTTTCTCACCTCTTTTTTTATTATCCCTAAAGTCACACATACTTGTATTATATCATATCTTTATAATTTTTTTAAAGTGTTCTTTTTAATTTTGTTATTGCTTTTTTTCTCTATTTGTCTTACTCTTTCTCTTGTGATATTCAATTTAAGACCAATCTCTTTCAAAGTATGAATTTTATTATCATATAAACCATATCTCAACTCAAGTATCTCTTTTTTTCCCTTTCAGTTAAGACCTTATCTAACAATTCTCTCATTTCGTATAGTTGATCTTCTTTTATAATCTTTTTCTTCAACATTATCTTCTTTTCCTACAATATCCTCCAAATAAATATTATCTCCTATAGTTTCATTTAAAGAAACTATCTCTTGGAACTCATTTAACAACAAAATAACTTTACTTTCTTTCAAATCAACTTTCTTTTGCTATGTATTCTGTAGAAGGGCCTTCACCGTACTTAGCCGTATATTCTTTAATAACTTTATTCACCTTTGACAATTGTTCGTATTTATATGAAGGTATTCTGATATCTCTCCCTGTATTAATAATTGACTTTTTTTATCGCCTGTTTTTATCCACCAAACCGCATATGTACTGAATCTATGTCCCTTTTTGTAATCAAATTTATTAATAGCCTTTATCAATCCAATATTTCCTTCACTTATTAAATCTATCAATGGTAACCCATTTCCTAATGATTTTTTTAGCCGTACTTATTACTAATCTTAAATTTGATAAAATTAAAAAGTTGTCTAGCTTGTTCATCATTTTTCTTCTCTTATTCTTCTTAATAAATCGTATTCTTCTTCCTTTGATAGCAAATCAAATTTTTTTGAATATCACTTAAATATAAAGAAATTAAGTTTAAGTTGTTTTTCTTCCATTTCACTCTCCGTTGGTAATTAATTTTTTTCTTTTTTTGTTTTTTTATATGAATTCTGATCTTAAATTTCTATTCATAAACAACGAAACTAATTCGTTTACAGGTCGATTTTCATAAATCACCCTCATAAAGTGCTGACATAATTGGTGCTTGAATATTGTTTTCTTTAATAATTGCATATAAAGCTTTTATTGTTTCAGCTCCTTCCGATACCATTTTCATACTTGAAATGATGTCATCTATTTTTCTTCCTTTTCCCAATTCTTCTCCTACATATCTATTTCTACTATGTTTACTTGTACACGTAACAATTATATCTCCAAGTCCTGATAACCCCATAAATGTTTTTGGATCTGCATGATAATATTTACCAATTTCCAAAATTTCATTTATTCCTCTTGTAATCAATGCTGCTTTTGAATTATCTCCAAAACCAAGACCATCAGAAATTCCTGCTGCTATTGCTAAACAGTTTTTTACAGCTCCTGATAACTCTGCTCCCACTAAATCAGTTCCAGTATAAACTCTAAAATAAGAATTACTAAATAAATGTTGGATTTCCAATGCTGCTTTTTCATCTAATGATACTGATAAAATGGCTGAAGGTAACTTCAATGCAACTTCTTCCGCATGTGTAGGTCCAGCTAATAATACATAACTATAATCTTTTCCGCTAAGCTCTTCATCGATAACTTCTGAGATTCTCTTCTTAGATTTGATTTCTATTCCTTTAGCCACATTTACAATTATCACTTTATAACTCAAACACTCTTTTAAATTTTTTAAAATCGGTCTTAAAAATTGTGTTGGAGTAGCCAATAAAATCACATCTATCTTTTCATTTTTCAATGTTTCGTAATAACTATCAACCACTTTCAATTCATTTGGCAATTTTATGTTAGGTAAAAAAATACTGGATTTTTCTCTTTTTTTCTCTAATTACATTTCTCGTTTTCTCATTATACTCCCATAAAAAAACACATTATTTTTTTATTTTTCAACAAGTAATTTTGATAAACAAGTTCCCCAACTTCCACCACCAATCACTAATATTTTTTTCATCATTTCCACCAACTTTCTTATTTTTTTATTCTTATTTTTTTATTTTTAAAAATTATTTTTTTCTTATTTATTGAAAAATTTTGATTCTGTTCCATTTAGTAATCTTTGAATATTACTTTTTATGTCTCACTATTATCAAAATAGCAATTATTATACCAAAAAAATAGTAAGTGGTATATTTTTATAAAATATCATTATCCAAATTGGCAAAGAAATTGCTCCAATCATTGAAGATAACGAAACATACCTTGTAATACCAAAAACTAAAAAGAAAATTACAGCTGCTAACAAAATCGCACCTGGAACTAATACAATAAATACTCCAACTGTTGTAGCTACTGCCTTTCCACCTTTAAATTTCATAAAAATTGAAAAACTATGCCCTAAAATCGCACTAATTCCAACTAAAATTGCACTAATCGTTGAATCTAACAACATTGTCGCTATCAAAGTAGGAATTGCTCCTTTAGATATATCTAAAATCAATGTCAAAATACCTAATTTAGCACCTAAAACTCTTGCTGCATTTGTTGAACCTGTATTTTTGCTTCCATGCTCTCTAACATCAATCCCTTTAAATACTTTCCCTATCCAAAGAGCATTTGGTATACTTCCAAGTATATACGCAACTATCATTAATACTATTATCATATCAATTTTCTCTCTCTTTCATTTCAATATTTTTTTGTTTTCTACTTAAATCTTTTATTTCTAATATTGTAAATATTAGCAACACTACAAAAAAAATATAATATCTGTAGCTGGCTGTGCATACCAAACCCCAACCAATTTCCAGTAATATGAAAATATCATCATAAGTATTAAAAAAATATTACAACTTGTCTAAGTATATTCAATACTGTCGAATATTTTTGGACGCCCTATTGCTTGGAAATAATTCGGTACTATTATTCCAAATGAAGATAAAATCGATGTCGAAAAAAATAAATTCTTAACGCTCTTACTCCTTCTTTTTAACGCAGATTCAGTACTTTTTTCATTAAAAAATAATACTAATTTGTCTGGCATCGTCATCATTGTTAGACAAAAAATTCCAGATAGGACAATACTTATTAAAATTGACATTATTAATGATTTTTTTACTTTATTATACCTTTTTTTGCACCGTAATTAAATCCGATTATAGGTTGCATTGCCTGTGACACAGCATATATTGTCATTGTCATTATCGGTAAATAAGAATTTATAATTGTAACAACGGCTACTCCGGCAGTACCACCATTTACCTCAACAATTTTATTCGTTATTAACCCTACAACAGAACTTGCTAATTGAAGTAAAAAAAGGCGACATACCAATTGTTAAAAATATCTTTTACCGTTTTTTTGGAAATAATTTCAAATATTTTAATCTGAACTTTATGTTACTCATATATTCCAATTTATATCCAAATAAATTTATTTTTAAATGGTAATTTTTCCAAATACTATAAAACCACATTACAATAAGAGCTGCTAATACATTTCCTATTAGTGTAGCATAAGCCGTTCCCTCTACTCCTGTTTTTCAAAATCATTACAGCTACATAATCTAAAATAATATTTGTTACTGCACCTACAAGCATTGAAAACATTGCTACTCTTGGTGTTCCAGCTGCATTTAAAAGATTTGATATTCCATATGAAAAAAACAATGGAATTATAGCAAAAAAAGCATTATTTGCAAATAAGTTTTTTTGCATATGGTAACGTTTCTCTATTTGCACCTGAATACAACAAAAATTTTTATCTAAATTTAATTGCAATATTAAAAAAATAAAAGTGCTCCTAATATTAGAAATATTGTAATCGTATTTCCTAATATTTTTTTGAGTTTCAGCTTTTTTTCTTTTTGACCAAGTCGAATCGAGTAAATCGTTCCTGCTCCAACTCCAACTAACATCGAAAAAAAGCTATAAATATCATAACTATATAAAATGATACTCCTACTGCAGCCAATGCTTCTTCACTAATTTTTTTCCTACGAAAAAAATCTATCAACTAAATTATACAAAACTACTAAAAACAGAACTTATTAATATAGGAATAAAATTTTTTTAATAAATAGTTTAAATATCGAGCTATTCATTAACTCTTCTCTTTTTTTCTTTCATTTCACAATCCTCTTAAATAATATTCAATAATTATTATTTACTCTCTTTTATTTTTTTCAATTAGATAATCCGATATTTTTATCTAAAACACCGCTATTACCCAATTTCTCTCGTTCTTTTTTTAATTCAAAAACAATTTTTTTCTTCATTTTTTTCAAAAATTTTGACATTGTAATAATAATTTTTTTCAGCTGAAAAAAATCTTCTTGTAACAACTCTGGAAAAAAATCTCTTTATTTGCGTTTAAATTCGTCAAACTAATATAAGTTATTTTTAACAATTTTTTTCTAGCAATAAACGCATTAATAGGAGAAGTTTTATACACAACTATTGTTGGTAATCCCATCAATGATAATTCAAATGTTACAGTCCCTGAAGTTGCAATCGCATATTTAGAATCTTTTTCTCAAATTTTTCAATAGAATCAAAACTTATTTCTACATTTTCAATATTTTTCTAAATTATATTCTTTCACATATTCCAAGTGTAATTTATCCGCAAATTTCAAAATAAATTTCTGATTTTTTTCATTTCTTCTAATTTTACAAATTTTACTATTTCAGGAATAAATTTTTAAAAATTTCTTGTCGTCTACTTCCTGGCAATAATAAAATTTTATCACCTAAATTTTTCAGAAAACTCATATTTGTCAACCAACGGATTTCCAAAATATTTCACGTTTATTTTTTTGAACTTTCTAAACTGTCATAATACGCTTTTTTTCAAAGGGAAAAAAATTACTATTACATCATCAAATTTCTTCAATTCTTTTTATTCTCGATTTTTCCCCAAGCCCAAACTTTTTGGTGGAATATAATAAATTGTCTTTATTTTTTTGGTATTTCCTTTTTCAATAAATCAAAAAAATTTTTAAATTAAATCCACCAAAATCTACAAATATAACTGTGTCTATATTATTTTTCTTGTATGAATTTTTAAATATTCTTTAGCTTTATTTTTTTAAAATATTTATATTTTTTTACAGCTTCAACAAATCCCATGATATCATTATCTTTAATGTGATTTACTTTATTCGCTCCAGCTTTTTATAGACTTATCGCCTACAACACCGTAAAATTCTATTTCACTATCTTTTTTTCTAATACTCTCAATAATATACGATAAATGTAAATCTCCCGACATTTCTCCGCAAGATACAAATACTTTTTTTCATTTTTATTCATGTTTTTATTCCTTTAATAAATATTTTTATTTTTTTATTCGCATATTCCACAACTTCATCTTGATTAATGAATAACATTTTATCCGCTTCTATTACAATTCCTTTTGCTTTAATTTCCACAACTTTTTTTATTGTTTCAACACCTATTGTTGGCACATCTATTCGATAATCTTGATTTCTTCTAGCCATTTTTACAACAATACAGTCTTTTCCAGCTAATTCTCCACCTCTCAAAATCGCTTTATCAGTACCTTCAATTCCCTCCAAAGCAACAATAGATTCATCTTTAGCAACTACCGTTTGTCCTGCATCAATATCTGTTAACATTTTCGCAGCTTCTATCCCAATTTTAATTGTTTTTTCGTCATTTTCGCTAGGAATTTTTTTCGTATAAACCTTCTCTTTAGCTATACAATTATCCAATAAATAATTTTGTGGCAATACTGTTATTCCTTCAGATTCAATGTAATCAATAATTGCCTTCAAGATATTTTTTTATCCTTCTTATTTTTTTGAAGAAAATAAAAATTTTTTTGCTGCAACAAAAATCAAACTTTAAATTTGAGAAAATTAAATCTTTTTCAACTTTTTCCAAGCATAACAACTTGGGAAACACCCTTTTTTTCTTAAAATAAGAGATTATTTTTCCCAGGTTGTGCTACACTATATTTAGCTGAATTTATATGATTTTTTTCACACTTTCTTCAACACTATCGAATAAATAAACAGAGAATAATTCTATTCCCTGTAATTCACATTGTTCTAAAAATAATTCTGGCAATTTACCATTTCCAGCTATTAAACCTACTTTATTCATAATTTATCTTGCGATTCCTCTTTTACTTTTTTTCTAATAAATTCAACCAATTTTTACTACATCTTCATTATCTTTGTAGTCATTTTCCAATATATGTAATGCTTCTTCTAATTTTAGTTTTTTCTTAAATATAATTTTATAAACTTCTCTCAAAGTTTTAATTTGTTCTTCCGAAAAACCTCTTCTTTGAAGTCCTACAATATTAATGTATACCGCTCTAGCTTTGTTTCCTTCAGAAAGCATGTAAGGTACAACGTCTTGAGTTACAGCTGAGCATCCTCCTATCATCGCATGTCTTCCTACTCTTGTAAACTGATGAATAGCTGTCAATCCTCCAACAACTGCCCAATCTTCCACTTCCACATGACCTGCAAAAGTAGCAGCATTTGCTAATACGCAGTGGTCTCCTATAATACAATCATGTGCAATATGAACATACGCCATTATCAAACAATCATTTCCAACTCTTGTTTCATATTTATCAGTAGTTCCTCTATGAATTGTTACAAATTCTCTAATTTTGTTATTATTTCCTATTACAACTCTTGTTTTTTCACCACCAAATTTTAAATCCTGTGGATCCTTTCCAATTGATGCAAAAGAAAAAATATAGTTATTTTCACCTATAATTGTTTCACCTTCGATAACAACATGAGATTCTATAGTAGTTCCGTTACCGATAGTTACTTCTGGTCCTATCACCGAATAAGGACCTATTTTTACATTCTCTCCGATTTTAGCATTTGGATCAACAACTGCCGTTGGATGTATATTGTTCATATTCATAAATTAAAACCTCTTCTTTTGTTTTTTCTCTTTATTATACAAATTACATATCTGTAACTGCGAATTTTAGTTCTCCTTCACTAACTACATTTCCATCAACTACACATCTTCCTTTAGCGACAATAATGTTTCTTCTAACGCTTAATTTTTCTACTTCTAATCTTAATTGGTCTCCAGGCACTACTGGTTTTCTAAATTTACATTTGTCAATTGACATAAATAAAGGTATTTTCCCTGGTTCTAACATTAATAATCCTACTGCTTGTGCCAATGCTTCCATTTGCAATACTCCTGGCATTACTGGTTTTCCTGGAAAGTGTCCTTGGAAAAATTCTTCATTCATTGTTAAATTTTTAATCGCTACTAAACTATCTGTTCCATTTTTTTCAATTACTCTATCCACCAATAAAAATGGGTATCTGTGTGGTAATATTTTCATAATATCTTCTATATTCATAACTGTTTCCATATTTTTTTAATCCTCCTAATTTTTTTATCTCTTTATTCTTTAAATCTTAAATCAATTACTTAAAAATTTGATAAAATTAAAACTAATAAACCTTCAATATTGAAGTTTTAATATTTTTATATAGTTATATATATTATATTTAATTTTTTTAAACAAATTACAACTATTTTTTTACTTTTTTTACAAATTATTTATCATTAATTTTTTTCAATTAAACTTTTTTTACTTCTATTATAAATATTTTTTTGCAATCATTGCTGTCATTTTAGCATTTACAAAATGTCCAGCTTTTTATAGCAATTATATGTCCCTTTATTGGTCTTCCCAAAACATACAAATCTCCAATAATGTCCAAAAATTTTTATGTCTTACAAATTCATCTGGATATCTTAAACCTTCTGGATTTAAAGGCCCATTTTCTCCAATTACAATCGCATTATCCAAACTTCCACCCAATGCCAAATTATTTTTTTCAAAAAAATCAATTTCATAATCAAATGCAAATGTTCTACATTTAGAAATTTTTTTCAACATAATTATCAAAAGTTATTTCTGTTTCAAAAATATTGCGATTTTTAAAAAAACTGTGATTAAAATCAATTGTATAAGATATTTTAAACCCATCATAAGGCAATCCAATCACATATTTACCAGCTTTCTCATCACTAAATATAATCGGTTCTGTCAAAACAACTGATTCAATTTCTGTTTCTAGTTCCTTAAATCCTGCTTCTTGAAATTTTTCAATAAATTTGATAGAACTTCCATCTAATATTGGCAATTCATTTCCAGTTATTTCAACAAAAATATCGGTTATTCCTGAAACAGATAAAGCTGATAAAAAGTGTTCGATTGTATGCACTTTTACATCATCTTCATTTCTTATATTAGTTCCTCTTTCTAAATCAAATAAATGCGTATAATCCACAGTCACAATTGGATTTTTCCCTTCGACATCCATTCTTTTAAAAACAATTCCTTGTGGTATTTCAGGATTACTTCCATCATTAGGATTTAAGACCAATTTTATTTCCTCACCTTTATGAAGTCCAATTCCTACTATCTCCACTGTTTTTTTCCAATAGTTTTTTCTTTTTCATAAATTTACCTCCATTTATTTAATCTATCAAAAATTTTTTTCAGCCAAAATCAATGCTAATTTTTTTCTCCAACCATAAAAATCTATCGTTAAACTTTTTTTATCAACATGTTTTATTCTACCTTTTTCCAAATTTTTTTATGAGTTACTACATCCCCAACCTTATATTTAGAGTTAGTTTCATGAATTTCTTTTTGATTTTCTTATCGAAAATGGGTTAAAAATTTTCTTTTTTTAACTTGAAATTTATCTTCTCTAAAACTTGAATTTGAAATTTTTCTTAGTTTGGGATAAATTAATAATATTATTTACTAAATATTCAAGGTTATCTTGTTTCATTTCATATATAAATCTAGACGGTTTTCTATTGTAATTCATTTGTCCCCAAGTCATTCTTTCTGACGCATACGAAATATACAATTCTTTTTTCGCTCTAGTTACTGCCACATAACAAAGTCTTCTTTCTTCTTCAATATCCTCTTCCGAACTTTCAAAAGAACACGAAGGAAATAACCCATCTTCCATCCCAGCAATAAATACATAATCAAACTCCAACCCTTTCGAGCTATGAATAGTCATTAGCTTCACAAAATTCTCATTTTCTTCCATTTCATCAGTTGAAGCAGTCAAAGAAACCATATCCAGATAATCAGCCAATGAAATATGTGGATTTCTCTTCTCTAATTCAATAATACTATTCAAAAGTTCTTCAATATTCTTAACTCTATCTTCCTTATTATCTTCAATTGAATCAAAATATTTTGTTTTAGTAATAACTTCATCAAAAACTTCTTTTACCGACAATTCATCTAAGCTAAGATAAATTCCCTGTATCATATTGTAAAAAAATCTTTTAAAGTATTTTTTTACAGCTCCTCTTATATTAGTTTCATCCACAAATTGTAACACTATCTAACATTGGAATATTTCTTTCGTTTGCTATTTCTGCTATTTTTTTCTAGCGTTTTTTTCTCCAATTGATCTTTTTCGGAACATTAATAATTCTATAAAAAAATTATGATTGTCATTTCTGTTATTCAATAAATTTAAATATGCCAAAAATATCTTTTTATTTCTTTTCTTTGAAAAAAATTGCATTCCACCATAAATTTTTATATGGAACATTTCCTTCTAATAATTTTTTTCCTCTAAAATACGTGACTGTGCATTTGTTCTGTATAAAATTGTCATATCTTTGTAATCTACACCAGATTTTTGATTTTTGCTTTTAATTTCTTTTTACAATAAATTCTGCTTCATCATAAGGTGTTTTTCGCATTGAATATTTTAATTTTTTTCACCTTCAGAACCTTCTGTCCAAAGTTTTTTTCCCTTTTGAACTTTTTATTATTTTTTTATCAATTCATTTGCTGTATCAAGAATTCTCTTTGTAGAACGATAATTTCTTTCTAATTTTTATAATATAAGCGTCTGGATAATCTTTTTTTCAAAAATTAAGAATATTTTTCTATATTCGCACCTCTAAATGCATAAATACTTTGATCCTCATCTCCAACAACGCAAATATTCCTATATTTTTGCAGCAATCAAATTAATAATTTCATACTGAATATTATTTGTATCTTGATATTCGTCAACTACAATATATTGATATCTATTTTTGAATAATATCTAGCACATATTTATCATCTAAAAAGTCTTCTCGCATTTAACAATAAATCTGAAAAAAATCCATTGCATTATTAGCCTTCAAAACTTCATCATATTTTTTTATAAATATCATAAAATAATCGATTTGCTGGTATTTTTTTAAATCCAACTGTCTAGAAACTTCATCTAATCCTACTCCATCTTCCTTTAATTTACTAATTCTATTCGCAATTCTACCAGGTGCAATGTCATCTTTTTATATTCATTTCTTTTTTTATTTTTTGTAATTATTGACTTTTTGATCATCAACATCATAAATATTAAAGTTTCTTCCATAACCAATTCTTTCTGAATAAGTTTTCAATATTCTTACTGCAAACAGAGTGAAACGTCGATACAACTAAATTATATGAATTTTTCTTCACCAATAAGCTCTTCTGCTCTCTCCTTCATCTCTCTTGCTGCTTTATTAGTAAACGTCAACGCTAATATATTTAATGGAGAAATATTTTTTTCTTTTTATCATATGAGCTATTCTATAAGTAACTGTCCTAGTTTTACCACTTCCAGCTCCAGCTAATATTAATACAGGCCCCTCAATCTTTTCTGCTGCTTTTTCTCTGATTTTTCATTCAATTCATTTAAAATACTCATTTTGTCCCTTCCTTTTTTTGCAACTATTTTTTTATAACTATTAATTTCAAGCGAACTTTTTTAAAAATTCAAGTTTTTATATAATATTTTTTTCATTTCATTATACCATAATTTAAAAATTTTTTTGTCTTTTTTTATTTTTCCACTTTTTACTATAAATCTAATCTTTCCAATTAATCTATTATAAATCTATTACAAAAATGAAACAAAAAAATCAGATGCCACTTAACATCTGATTCTTTTCTATAAATCTTATTCCTCTTCAGTCACTTTTTTTGAAGTTGTTTTCTTTTTGGCTACTGCTTTTTTTGCTGGTTTTGCCTTCGTATCCACAAAAACAATTTTCTTAACATCTTCATAAGTTTTTGCAAAATGGAATTTCATTTCACTTGCTATTTCTTTTGGTAATTCTTCTGTATCAACTTTGTTATCAAAAGGAAGTACAACTTCTCTAATTCCAACTCTATGAGCTCCGATAACTTTCTCTTTAATTCCCCCTACTGCTAAAACTTCTCCCGTAATCGTAATCTCACCAGTCATTGCAACATCTTGACGCACTTCTTTAGTTGCTAATACTGAAATTATTGCAGTTGTAATTGTAATACCTGCTGAAGGTCCATCTTTTGGAACCGCTCCTTCTGGAAAATGTAAATGAACATCTGTTTTTTCATTGAATTTTTCTTCAATTCCCAATTCATTTTTTATATGTCTAACATAAGAATAAGCAACTCTAGCTGATTCTTGCATTACATCTCCTAATTTTCCTGTAAGTTGCAACAATCCCTTACCTTCCATTTTAACTGCTTGAACTTCCAATGTAGTTCCTCCAACAGCCGTCCACGCAAGACCATTTACAACCCCAATTTTACCTTCATCTTTTTTAATCTTATCAGCTCTATATTTAGCATTTCCTAAATATTTCTTAATTTTTAGTTTCTGTAACTGATAATTTTGATGTTTTTTTCAAGTAAAAATTTCTTTAGCCATTTTTCTGAATATTTTTACTAATTTCTCTTCTTAGACTTCTAACTCCTGCTTCTCTCGTATACTCGTTTATAACTTTCAAGATTGAAAGCATCTGAAAATGGTATTTTTATAATCATTCAATCCATTTTCTTCTTTAGTTTGCGGAATCAAATATTTTTTTAGCAATATTTAATTTTTTTCAAATTCTGTGTATGATTCGATGAAAATAATTTCCATTCTATCTCTTAATGGTCCTGGAATTCCACCAATATCATTTGCTGTACATACAAAGAACACTTTTGATAAATCAAAAGTATGATCAATATAATGATCTTCAAATGTACTATTTTGAGCTGGATCTAACACTTCCAACATTGCTGAAGCTGGATCTCCTCTAAAATCTGACGCCATTTTATCAATTTCATCAAATAACATTACAGGATTATTTACTCCAACTTGTTTCAATGAATTTACAATTCTACCAGGCATTGCTCCAACGTAGGTTCTTCTATGTCCTCTAATTTCAGCTTCATCTCTAACTCCACCTAAAGAAATTCTAGTGAATTTTCTATTCATTGAACGAGCTATCGAATGTGCAAGTGAAGTTTTACCCACACCTGGAGGCCCTACTAAACAAATAATTGAACCTTTTAATGTATTATTTAATTTTTTTACAGCTAAAAATTCTAAAATTCTCTCTTTAACTTCTTCTAATCCATAATGATCTTCATCAAGTATTTCTTGAGCTTTTTTTATATCAATTTCATCTTTTGTAGATTTATCCCAAGGTAATTCTAACACAGTTTCAACATAACTTCTAATTACAGAAGCTTCTGAAGAAAAAAATCTGGCATTCTTTTTTTAATCTTGCAATTTCTTTTACTAATTTTCCCTTTTTAAATCTTCAGGAATTTTTAGAATCCTCTATTTTTTTGTTCTAATTCAGCAATTTCTTCATCAGAATCAGCTTCTTCTCCGATTTCTTCTTTTTATTGCTTTTTATTTTTTTCCCGTAAATAATAATTTTTTTGAACCTCTGCCATTTGTTCTTTTTACTCTATTTTTCAATTTCTTTTTCAAGAGTAAAAAAATTTCAATTTCTCTTTCAATAATGCTTAAAAATTTTTATATGCTCTTTCTTCTACATCTAATATTTCAAGCAATTCTTGTTTCGCTGCAGTCGGTATCATCAAATTTGTACAAATCAAATCAAATGCTTTATCTGTATTTTTTTAATATCTTTAATGTTATAAATAATATCTGGAAGAACTTTTTTTGAGTAATTTTTTTGCATAATTAGCAAATTCATCAATTACTTTTTCTTTTTAATGCTTCAGATTTACTTTCATCAATTGGTTTTGAAAAAAAACTTCTGTATAATCAGCATAATTTATTCCATCAATATTAGTAACATCAGTAATTAAAACCCTATGTTTTGCTTCTACTAAAACTTTTACATTCCCATTAGGCATTCTCACGCTTTGAAGTACATGAACTAAAACTCCTGTTTCATAAACATCTTCAGGTAATTTTGGTTCTTCTATTTCTCCGTCTTTTTGTGAAGAAAGAACTAATTTGTTATCAAATTTCGCAAGTGATTCTTCAATACTCGCCAAACTTGATGGTCTTCCAATAAAAATTGGTGTTACGACACCAGGAAATACCACTAACTCCCTAGTCGCTATAAATGGTTTTTTCTGCATAATTCCCCTTTCTTTTTAAACTTACTTAAATATTATGCTTATTTATATGTTTAAAATATTTAAAATAATTCACCCACAATTATTTTTAACATACAAATGAAAAAAAGTATACCTATTTATTCCACTATTACTTTACTTTTATCATCAACAGCTTCTTTCGTAATTATAACTTTTGAAACTTCTTTCTTTGAAGGAATTTCATACATCAAATCAATCATCACGCCTTCAATAATCGAACGAAGTCCTCTTGCTCCAATTTTTCTCTTCAAAGCCAATTTTGCTATTTCTTCAATAGCATCTTTTTCAAATACCAATTCAACATTTTCCATTTCAAAATATTTTTGATATTGTTTTACTAATGAATTTTTAGGCTCTGTCAAGATTTTTATCATCGCCTCTTCATCCAATCCATGAAGTGCAGTAATAATTGGTAATCTTCCTATCAATTCTGGAATTAACCCAAATTTAACTAAATCTTCTGGCAACACATTTTCAAATAATGTTAAGTCATCTAATTTAGTTTCAGTAGTTTCCAATCCGAATCCTACTCTTTTTTCGTTAATTCTATTTTTTACTTTACTTTCCAATCCTTCAAATGCTCCACCAACAATGAATAAAATATCTTTCGTATTAATTTCAATCATTTCTTGGTTTGGATGCTTTCTTCCACCTTGAGGCGGTACACTTGCAACTGTTCCTTCAATTATTTTTAATAATGCTTGCTGAACCCCTTCACCAGAAACATCTCTCGTAATAGACATATTTTCTGATTTTCTAGCAATTTTATCAATTTCATCTATATAAATAATTCCATGTTCTGCAGTTTCTATATCATAATCTGCAGCTTTAATCAATTTCAACAATACATTTTCTACATCATCACCAACATACCCAGCTTCTGTCAATGTAGTCGCATCAGCAATTGCCAAAGGTACGTTTAATATTTTTAGCCAATGTTTGTGCCAACAATGTTTTCCCACTTCCTGTAGGTCCAACTAATAAAACATTAGATTTTTGTAATTCAACATCGTCTTCTTTTCTTTCCATTTTATGAGTGATTCTCTTAAAATGGTTATACACTGCAACTGAAAGAATTTTTTTTGCATTTTCTTGACCAATAATATATTCATCTAATTTTACTTTAATTTCTTTCGGTTTCAATAATGTAATTTTCTTTCCACTATTATTTTTTCATCATAATAATCATAACTATCTAACAATTCTACACAGTCATCGACACAATCATTACAAATAAATACATCTGGATCTTCTGTACTTTGAATTAATCTTCCAACTTCATCTTCTTCTCTTCCACAAAAAGAGCAAAAATGTTCTTCTTTTTTTGGCATTTTTTCACCTCTTCTAAATATTTAAAATTTACCATTCACAAACTAGAATTACAATATTTTTATCGATTAATCCATATTCTAACGCTTCTTCAGGAGACATAAAATTATCTCTTTCTGTATCTTTATAGATTTCTTCTACCGATTTTCCAGTTCCTTCTGATAAAATTTTACTTGTTATTTGTTTCATTCTTTCAATTTCTTGTGCTTGAATTTGAATATCTGTCGCTTGTCCTCTTGCTCCACCTAAAGGTTGATGTATCATTATTCTAGAATTTGGTAATGAATATCTTTTCCCTTTAGTTCCAGCTGTCAATAAAACAGCACCCATACTTGCAGCTTGTCCTACACAAACTGTAGAAACATCACATTTAATATGTCTCATTGTATCATATATAGCCAATCCAGCTGTTATAACTCCACCAGGACTATTTATATACATAACAATATCTTTTTCTTTATCTTGAGCGTCTAAAAATAATAACTGTGCAACAATTGCATTCGCCATATTATCTTCAACTTCTCCACTCACAAATATTATTCTATCCTTTAACAATCTTGAGTATATATCGTAACTTCTTTCCCCACGACCATCGTTTTCAATTACTACAGGACTATACATCAGAACCTCTCCTTATTTTTAATTTTTAAAGAGGTAAGGGAATACCACTATTACTCGAGGTTAGACCCTTACCTTCTTAACATTTTTATTAACTAATAACTACTATTTAACTTTTGCTGAATTTACTAATAAATCTATTGTTTTTTCGTGAGAAAGTCTATATTTAGTTTCATCAATAAATCTTGCATAGTTTCCTGATTTTCTTACATCTGCTAATAATGCTTCTTTATCCATTCCATACATTGTAGCCATTTTATCGATTTCAGCATTTACTTCATCATCGCTTACTTCAATGTTTTCAGCTTTTGTAATTTCAGATAATACTAATTCAGTTTTAACTGATTTTTCAGCCATTTCTCTTGATTCTTCTCTCATTTTATCAAGAGTTTGTCCAGTCATTTGGAAATATTGTTCCAATGAAATTCCTTGCATTTGTAATTGTTGAGCGAATCTATTAATTTGATATTCAACTTCTCTATTTGTTAATTCAGCTGGTACTTCAACATTTGTATTTGCTACAACTGCTTCAACTACTTTTCCTTTAAATTCATTATTAATTCTAGTTTCTTCTCTCTTAGTCAAACTTTCTCTAGTTTTAACCTTTAAATCTTCAAGAGAATCATATCCTAATTCTTTAGCCAAATCATCATTTAATTCAGCTTCTTCTTTTCTCTTAATAGAATTTACTTTTACTTTGAAAATAGCTGGTTTTCCTGCTAAGTTTTCTGCACCGTAGTTTTCAGGGAACATAACTGTTACATCAAATTCATCACCTTTTTTATGTCCAACAATTTGGTCTTCAAAGTTGTCGATAAAACTATGTGAACCTAATGTCAAGTCAAATCCTTCAGCTTTCCCTCCTTCGAATGCTTCTCCATCTATAAATCCTTCAAAATCAATATTTTGCAACATCATTTAATTCAGCTGTAGCATCTGCTTCAACTTCTTTTTAATTTAGCAGCTCCTTCTTTTAATCTTTCGATTTCAGCATTTACTTTTTCATCAGTAATATCTAAAGTTTCTTTTTCAACTTCTACACCTTTATATTCACCTAAAGTAATTGCAGGTAATACAGGAATTACGAATACAACTTCTACTGTTCCTTCTTTATTTTTCATATTTTTTTCTAATCTTGGATCAGCTATAGGTCTTAATTCGTTTTCTACTACTGCTTTTTGGTATTCTTCAGAAATAATATGATTTAAAATTTCCCCTTCAATTTCTTTTTTTGAAATTTTTTTGTTCAAGAACTTTTGCAGGAACATGTCCTGGTCTAAATCCATCTACTTTTTGCATCTTTAAAGTGTGATAAAACATGCTCTTTCAAGTGAGATAATTCATCTCCTGTTCTTGTTACTGATACTTCATAACTAGTTTCTGATAATTTTTTTACTGTTGCCATTTGTTTAATCCTCCTATAATTTCATATAAATAAATTGTTATGTTACTTTTCATTGAGCAATCTTTCCTTTTTAAGCTGTAAATTTTAATAGCAAGGCTATGGCTTTTTTTATGAGGAAAAAAACCTTCCCAAATGCTCTTTTTGGTACTGTAATCTTACGAATTACTTTTTTTGCAAACCTAAAATTGTTTTTATAAAAAAACAATACGATTTATTAATAATATTTTTAACATAAACTTATCTAAAATATCAATTAAAATCTTTTTATTTTTTTAGTTCAATAAATAAATCCGAATGAACAGATTTAAATACTGGCGTATAGACTATACTATATTTTTTTGTCATATTTCTTGATTTTTAATTTATGTCCTAAGTTATATCCTATAACAGATATTATTCTATCATTTTTTTCTAACAAAACCTTTAAAATGTCTATTATTTATTCCAAATTTTTGTAAAACTGATAAAAGATATATTATTGTCAATAAAATTTGGTTCTTGATTATCCAATCCAAATGGCGATAATCTGTTAATATCTAGAAGTTTATTTTTTTATTCATCCCTTCTATACTTAATTTACTATCGACATCGAGTACTTTCTCAACATTTTTTTCTTGTTTGCATTCAACAATCTATGCTTCAAATATCTCTCAATCTGATTCAAATGTTTTTTTCTGACACCAAAAAAACCTGCTGCTAAATCATGTCCTCCAAATCGTTCCAATTTATCAGAAACATCATTTAATATATTAAAAAAATGTTCAAACCTTCAATACTTCTACAAGATGCCTTTTCCAAAACCATTTTTTTATCGAAACTAAAATCACTGGAATATTATATTTTATCGATATTCTAGAACACACGACTCCAATCACGCCTGAATGCCATTTTCTACTTTTTCATAAAAAAATATTTTTGGATTATTCAATTTTTGAATTTTTTTCTTTCAATCTCATCATAAATTTCTAATTCAAAAATATCTACGCATTCTGTTTGCTCTTTTTCATTTCTTCTATAATCAAATAAAGTTTTTCATCATCCTCTTGAATAAAGAAATTAACTACCATTTTTTTGAATTATCTACTCTTCCCTAAGGCATTAAATATTGGTGCTATATAAAATCCAATATCACTTGCTGTTATATTTTTGCGGATTCATTCTCAAATAGTTTATTATATTTTTAATCCTTTTTATTTTTCGTTTCTTTTTAGATTACTTAATCCTTTTTTTATAATAAATCTGTTTTCATCAGTCATTGGAACAACATCTGCGACAGTTCCAATCATAACAATATCTATATAATCATAAAGTATCTTTTTTTATCTGCTCCTATCACTTCATAAATCGCATCCGATAATTTAAAAAGCAACTCCAGATCCTGACAAGTTTTTTTATTAGGATAATTACCTACTTTAGGATTTACCATCAAAACTCCTAAATCGCTAATATCCTCTATTTGTCTATGGTGATCTGTTATAATTACATCAATATTATTATCTCTTAAAAGTTTTTATTTCATTTCTATCATTAATAGTTATATCTACTGTTATAAATAATTTTTGTATTTCTTTTTTTAGATATCTTATTAAGGATTTATTTATACCAACCCCTTCATGAGCTCTGTTTGGTATATAATAATCTACATCCATTCCTAGTTTTTCTTAAAATTATTACTAAATAGGCAGTCCCAGAAATTCCATCGACATCATAATCACCGTAAATAACCACTTTCTCTCTATTATTCTTAGCTCTTAATATTCTATCAACTACCTCTCTCATTTCTTCAAAAAGAAACGGGCTATATAAATCTTTTTCACTAGGATTCAAAAATTCTTCAACCTTTTCTGGCGTTGTAATTCCCCTATTTAGCAATAATTTAGTTATCAATCTGCTTTCTTGAAACTCTTTACTTTTTAGAAATTAAATAATTGCTATTATAGTTTTTTTAATTTCCATTTCACAAATTATTCACTTTCCTTTTTCTTTATTTCATTCAAAATACTAGCGATTTTTCACGCCATATTCAACACTATCATCTAAATGAATTCTTATTTCAGGAACAAATCTCATTGATAACTGTGACCCTAATTTTTTTCTAAAAAAACCTTTTTAATTTATTTAATTCTTCAGACATTTTATCTTTATTTACATTATTTTTTTCAAGTCTAGAATCGAAAAAAATCAAATCAAGATATCTTCCATCTTTCGTAAGTTCTACTTTATGAATCGAAACATAATTTTTTTACAGTTTCATTTTTTTCACATCAGTAAGAAGTGTCATCCCAATTATTCTTGAAATTTCTTTTTTTCTAAACCTTTTTTTCTTCTATCGTTCATAATCCACCTACCTTTTTCACATCTTATTTTTTTAAAATAGTGAACTATCGACTATCTTGGTATTTCTTCTAAAATATATGATTCAATTATGTCGCCTTCTTTGATGTCGTTAAAGTCTTGAATTCCAATTCCACATTCTTGTCCCATAACAACTTCTTTTGCGTCATCTTTAAATCTCTTCAATGATGCTAATTCTCCATCAAAAATAATAATTCCATCTCTAACAACTCTTATTTTAGAATGTCTACTTACTTTACCATCTACAACTATCGCTCCCGCAACATTTCCAACATTTGAAACTTTAAATACCTGTTTAACTTCAATTCTTCCTAAATAAACTTCTTTAAATTCAGGATCAAGCATTCCAGACATAGCTTTTTCAATTTCTTCTGTCAAGTGGTAAATTACGTTATAGTTTCTAATTTCTACACCTGTTTTTTCAGCTTCACTTATTGCTGGTGTTGTTGGTCTTACGTTAAATGCGATTACAATTGCGTCTGATGCTTCAGCAAGTTTAACATCCCCTTCAGTTACAGCTCCTGCACTCGCTTGAATAATATTAATCATAACTTTTTCATTATTCAATTTAGCTAACGATTCTTTTAATGCTTCAACAGATCCTTTTGAATCGGCTCTTATGATACATTTTAATTCTTTCAATTGTTGTTCTTCCAACTCTTGTGATAAACTTTCCAAAGAAATATGTTTTTTCTTGTTTTGTTCGTTTATCTTTTTCTCTTTAATAAAGTCTTCAACTATTTTTTTCGCTTGTTTATCGTTATTTACTCCATATAAAATATCTCCAGCATTAGGAACTGTACTAAATCCTGTTATCTCAACTGGTTGTGATAATGTAGCCTTTTTAATTTTATTTCCTCTATCGTCAACCATTGATCTTACTCTACCGTGAGATTCTCCTGCTACAAATATATCTCCAATTTCTAATTGTCCTTCTTGAATTAATAAATCGGCAACTGCTCCCATTTGAGGATCCAATCTCGATTCGATTACAACTGCTTTAGGACGTTTTTTAGGGTTAGCTTTTAATTCTTGTAATTCTGCAGTAATCAAAATTGTCTCTAATAATTCATCTAAATTAATTTTTTGTTTAGCAGAAATTTCTACAAACTCAGTTGTTCCACCCCAATCAGGCGACATTAATCCATATTCAGTTAATTCTGTTCTAACTTTCATTGGATCTGCACCTGGTTTATCAATTTTATTAATTGCAACAATTATTGGTACTCCAGCTTCTTTAGCATGTGAAATTGCCTCTACAGTTTGTGGTTTAACACCATCATCTGCTGCAACTATCAAAATCGAAATATCTGTAATATTAGCTCCTCTAGCTCTCATTTCAGTAAACGCCTCATGTCCTGGAGTATCAATAAATGTTATTTTTTGACCTTTCCAGTTTACTTGGTACGCTCCAATTTTTTGTGTAATTCCTCCTGCTTCCCCTTGAATTACATTAGTATGTCTTAACGCATCCAATAATGAAGTTTTACCATGGTCAACGTGTCCCATAATTGTAATAATTGGTGCTCTCGTTACTAAATCTTGTTTTTTATCTTCTACTTCTAGATGATATTTTTCTCCGTAACTTACTTCTTCAACTTCTTCTTTTTCAACGATTACTTCATACTCTAGAGCAACTTCTTCAGCTTCTTCAAAACTCAAAATAGCATTAGCAGTAAGAACTTTACCTTCCATAAAAAATTTCTTAATAATATCAGAAACATTGATTCCTAATTTTTCAGCTAAAGTTTTAACAGGAATTTCTTCACCAATTGTTATCATTCCAATTGATTCTCCTTCTAATCTTACGATTTCATCTTTAACTGCTTTTTTTCTTGTTTTTTTGTTTTTCTTTTTCTTTTTTGTCATCTCTTCTAAAAATCAGTTCTCAATTCTCTTAATTCTTGTTCTTTTTTTCTTTTTTTATCTTTTTCGTATTTTTTTCTTATCGAATTTAGCTTTTTCCTTTTCCACCTGATTTTTGGTTTTTTTCTGTTGCTGGTGTAACTACTGCTGAAACTTCATCTTTTATAGCTTCTTTTCTCTTATTTCCAAAGTTTCTGTTATCTCGGTCATTTCTGTCCCTATTTCCAAAGTTTCTATTGTCTCTATCGTTATTTCTGTCTCTATTCCCGAAACTTCTGTTTTTCTCCATTTCTGTCGTTTCTATCTCTGTTCCCAAAGTTTCTGTTGTCTCGGTCATTATTTCTGTCTCTATTTCCGAAACTTCTATTTTTCTCCATTTCTGTCGTTTCTATCTCTGTTCCCAAAGTTTCTGTTATCTCGGTCGTTATTTCTGTCTCTATTCCCGAAACTTCTATTTTCTCCATTTCTGTCATTTCTATCTCTGTTCCCAAAGTTTCTGTTATCTCGGTCATTATTTCTGTCTCTATTCCCGAAACTTCTGTTTTTCTCCATTTCTGTCGTTTTTATCTCTGTTCCCAAAGTTTCTATTGTCTCGGTCGTTATTTCTATCTCTATTCCCGAAATTTCTATTTTTCTCCGTTTCGATCATTTCTATCTCTGTTTCCAAAGTTTTTTTATTGTCTCTATCGTTATTTCTATCTCTACTCACAAAATTTCTATTTCCTTCTCTATTTTTCTGAAAATTTTTCTATTTCTATTTTTCGTTATTTTTTTATTGTTTTCTACATTTGACTTTTTGATTATTGTTACTTTGATTACTCAAACTGTTATTCATCTCAATTTCTCATTATTTTTGTTTTTTTATTTTTCAAATTTTTTTATTTTTGATTATTGTCTAATTTATTTTTTTCTACTTCAACAGTTTTTATCTACTTTATTTTTCACTAGCTTTTTTTCCTGTTTTTTTGAAGTCCTTTTTCAATTATTTTTTTACTTCATCTTCGGATAGACTACTCAATGTCTTTTTTTATTTTGTATACCCATTTCTGATATTTTTCCCAATAAAATCTGAGCTATTGTATCCTAATTTTTTTAGCTAATTCATGTACTCTCACCCGTTGTCACCTCCACTTTGCTTAGTATTCCATTAATTACTTTCTTATTAAAGATTCCCACAACATTCAAATCTCTTGAAAAAAAATCTCTAAAAAAATGCTTTTTTTCTTCTCAACAAATAAAATATCTACATTAAATTCTTTTTCCTAATTTAATAAATTCATCAATGTACTTCTGCTTAATATCTTTTTGGCAACACAATCAATTTAACTTTTTTTAGACTTTATCGCCTCTATATTTTTCATCTATTCCAAAAACAAAGAAATCCGAATTTTTTTCATAGGTTTCAATACATCAATTATATTTTTTTGTTTTTCTTCAACTCTTCTAACATTTGTAGTAAATATTGAATATCTATATTATATTTCTTATGTTTTGATAATCTTTCTACACATTTTATATCTTTACAAACATAAAATCCCCTTGATTGAACATTCATTTTTTTATCAAAAACATATTTTTCCTTCAAATTCCGATATTCTAAAAAAATCTTTTTTTCTCGTTTTTTTCTACAACATACGCATGTTCTTTCAGGCATCTTACTCCTTTTCTTCTAGCTCTTCTGCTTCTTTTTCACTTTCTTCTTCATTTACATTTGCTGTATGAATATCAATTTTTATTCCACACAATTTTGCAGCCAATCTAGAATTTTGTCCTTTTTTACCAATCGCTAATGATAATTGATCTTCAGCAACTACTACTCTAGCTACTTTTTCCTTTTCTTTATCTTCTCCTTCTTCCCCTTCAATTATATCAACCGATAAAACTTCAGCAGGATTCAAAGCATTTTTTACAAAAACTTTCATATCTTCATCCCATAAAACGATGTCGATTTTTTCCCCTCTCAATTCATCAATTATACTTTGAATTCTCATTCCATTTTTACCAATACAAGCACCTTTTACATCTAAGTTTTTATCCTCAGAATAAACAGCTACTTTAGTTCTACTTCCAGCTTCTCTAGCTATTTGCTTGATCTCAATAGTTCCTTCTTCAATTTCAGGGATTTCTAATTCCAATAAACCTCTCATTAATTCATCAGCTTTTCTTGATAAATAACATTTTGTATATTTAGTAGCTTCTTCAACTGTTCCAATATAAAGTTTTATTCTATCTCCTTGAACGAATTTATCCACTTCTGACAATTCTTTTTCAGGAATAATAGCTTCTAAACCATTTATATCAATGTACAAATTCCCTTTTTTTCGTCTGTTTTTTTCTAACAACTGCCGACACAATAGTTTTTTTCAATTTGTTTAAATTTATTATATATTTTTTTCTTTTTCACATTCTCTAACTTTTTTTGAACAACTATTTGTTTTGCATTTTTGAATTGCGTTTCTTTTTAAAACTTTCTGCACTAATTTCTAAGTTTAAAGTATCACCTATTTTTTTATTCTTTTTCTTACTCCCAATGCATCTTCAAAACTAATTTCTTCATCAGGATTTTTCCACTTTTTCTACAACTAATCTTTTTTTGAAAAATACTTTAACTTCTCCTGTTTGTCTATTAATAGTTACCTCTGCATTATCTTTTTTTCACCATAATTTTTTTATAAGCCGCCATTAATGCAACTTCTACTGCCTCCAGCAACTCTTCTTTTTACAATTCCTTTTTTTCTTTTTCTAATTCATCTAAAAGCTTCCAAAAAGATTCTTTGATCTCTTGATTTCATTATTCCTCCTCGCTATTTAATATATCATTTGGTAATTCATATACAATATTTGATTTTTTTAATTTAATTATCGGTATTTCAATTAATTTTTTTCCAATCTTTCATCTTGAATGAATATCACTCCATTCTCACATTTTTTTCCAAAAATACCTTCAAATGTCTTTTTTTCCCTTCGATTTTACTTTTTTTGCGTAAACTTTTTATCTTTTCACCCAAAAAAATCTTAAGAAATCTTTTTCTTTCTTCAATTTTCTTTCAATTCCTGGGTCGAAACTTCCAAAAAGAATTTCTCATCTATCATTTCATCTGCTATGTTATCAATTCTTTTACTAACTTCAATACAATCATCTAAAGCTTGTAGTTCCATCTTCTTTCTCAACATAAATTCTTAAATAATTATATCCTCCCTCTCTTACATACTCAATATCTGAAAGTTCCAAATCCGTATCTTTTTAAATGCTCTTCTATTTTATCTTCAAGCTCACTTAAAAATTTTTTTCCATATATTCACCTCGTAAAAACTAAAGAGTGGGAAATAATCTCTCCCACTCCTCTCGTTAAAAATATCTTATCTTGATATTAGTATAGCATATTCTTTTTTTCTTTTTGCAAGTGTTTTTTAAAAAAAGCTCAATAATAGGTAAATTATCAAAAATACAAACTACCTCGAAATTCCCCTATTATTTCGAAATTTCTCTGTTCTAAATAGTTTCAAAATTTCTCCCCAAAATTTTCTTAACCTTTTCATTCTTAATCTCAATTGGCAAATTAAGATTTTCAATAGTTTCAGCAATCTCTCCTTTTTCTAAAATGATTAATTTGTCACATAAGTAGTAGCAAGTTTCAAAATCGTGAGAGATAAAAAAATATGTTAAATTAAGGCTTTCTCGTAATGAAGCTAGTAATTCTAGTATTTTATCTTGGATAATTGGGTCTAATCCGCTGACAGATTCATCGAATATGATTATTTCTGGTTCTAATATCAAGGCCCTTGCAATACATACCCTTTGCAATTGTCCACCACTTAGTTGAATAGCTTTTTGTGACATAAATTTTGTATCTAGCCCTACTTTTCCCAATAACTTTTCTGCACGATTTTTCATTTCTTCATAAGAAATTTGCTTTTTGTAATGTATTTTTAATGGCTCTGTTAATACCTCTTCCACTGTATATCGTGGATTTACTGAATTAAATGCATTTTGAAAAAAATTAATTGAATTTTTTTCTATGAATTTCTGCTATTTGTTTTTTTGTAATATTTTTTTGTAAGAAATCCCGTTAAATGTAATATTTCCTTCATCGAATGATTCTAGTCCGATAATTAATTTTGCGAGTGTACTTTTCCCAGAACCACTTTCTCCCATAATTCCAATGCACTCATTTTCTGAAATCGAAATATTAATATTTTTCAAAATTGCCTTTTTGTCGTAATATTTTTTCACATTTTCAATCACCAATTTTTTCAAGCTAAACCACCACTCTTTTTATACCTTTTATATCGTTTCCTCAATATCAAAGCTTTCCCATACTCTGTTTTTGGACTTTCTAACAAATCTTTCGTTTCGCCACTTTCAATTAATTTCCCTTCTTTCAAAATAATCATTTTCCCGCCAAGTTGTCTTGCAAAATCATAATCATGAGTAATTACAATAAGAGCTGTTTCTTGAGACTGCAATTTTTTTAATATTTCAGCAATTTTTTCAGTATTGTAGTAATCTAACGCAGAAGTTGGTTCATCTGCAATTAATAAATCTGGTTCAAGCTGCATCATCATCGCAAACATTATCCTTTGTAACATTCCACCACTCAATTGAAACGGATATTTCTTCAACAATTCCTCTTGATGTGGCAGATTTAATCTTTTCATTCCATCAATTATTTTGTTCACACATTCTTTTTTTGACAATCCAAGTCGACTTTTAAAAAGTTCTACCACGTGAGACTCTATATTTTGAAAAGAATTGAAGACAGACATCGGATTTTGTGAAATATATGAGATTTTCTCTCCTCGATATTTGCTCCATTCTTTTTCAGAAATTTCCAATAAATTTTCCTCATTAAAAGTTATATTTCCAATAATTTCAGCATTTTCAGGTTTTAACCCAACTAATAATTTTGAGAGTACCGTTTTCCCAGAACCACTTTCTCCAATAATAATCAGTGTTTCTCCTTTTTTTAAATCAAACGAAACATCATCTAAAACCTTTTTCCCATCAATATTGATTTTTCAATTTATTTATACTTATTTTTCCCATATTCTCTTTATTCCTTTTTTCTCAAAAGTTTCTCCTAACAAGTTAAAAGCTAGGACTGTTAAAAAAATTGCCATTCCTGGATATAGCATTAATCCTGGTATTCTTCTGAAATAGGGTTTTGCGTCATTTAACATCATTCCCCATTCTGACACATTTGGTTGAACTCCTATTCCCAAAAATGAAAAACTTGAAATCATTAAAATTACATTTCCTGTATTCATTAGTGCTGCCACTAAAACTGGCTTAAAGACAAATGGCAAAATATGCTTTCTAATTATGAAAAATGGAGAAGCACCAATTGCTTGTGCTGATTGAACGTATTCTTGTTGTTTTACGCTTGAAACTGTATTTCGCAATATTCTCGCATAATAAACCCACTCAATAGCACTTACTGCAATTACGATATTTCCTATCCCTTGCCCTAAAATTCCAACAAAAGCCATCGCAAGTAAAAAGCTAGGAAATGACATAAAAACATTTACAATCCACAAAAAAATTTTATCAATTTTTCCTCCATACCAACCTGCTAAAATTCCAATTGGAAAGCTAATACATAGTGTTACAATCGTAATTAGAGTCGAAATCATAAGAGATAATCTCGTTCCATAAATCAATCTTGAAAGGACATCTCTTCCCATCTGATCTGTTCCCAATTTATGAAGTTTACTTGGAAGCTGAAGTTTTTGAGAAATATCCATAAATTGTGGATCATAAGGTGTTAACACAGGTGCAAAAATCGCAATAAAAATCAGAATTCCAATCAATATAATTGAAAAATAAAATAATTTTCTCTTTTTCATAATTTATGCTACACCTCCATGTTTTGCTTCTTTCTTCACTTTCTCTTTTATTTTCAATCGTGGATCCATAAATTTCACCAAAATTTGAGTAACTTCATTCACAACAATTGACATAATTCCAAAAAACAAAAGCAATATTTGAATCAACGGAAAATCCCCTGTCCTAACCGCAGTCGCAAATAACTTCCCAATGCCAGGCCAAGCAAAAATCTCCTCAATTATCACACTTCCCGTCAACAGATACATAATATTCGAACTCAAAACAGTAATAATTGGAATTGCCGTATTTTTTAACAAATGGTTAATAATCACATTTTTTTTAGAAACACCACGAATAATCGCATTCTCTACATGAGAGCTTTCCATTTCTTCTAAAATATTTTTTCGTATAAAAAAAGTTGTTTGTGCAATTAATGGAGTAACCAACGTTATACATGGCAAAACTAAATTTTTTTCCAATCTCCTCGTCCTGAAACAGGCAAAATTCTTAATGAAACCGAAAAAGAAAATAATCAAAATATATCCTAACCAAAATGTCGGAATTGATACACAAATATACGAAAAAAGTTGAATAATATAATCAAAAACTGTATTTTGCTTGATTGCACTTAAAATTCCCAAAAAAGGAGCTACTACAATTAAAATTATAAACGAAAATATTCCTAATTGAAAAGTTGGTACAAATGCTTCTGCTACAAGATCTATAACAGGTGTCTTTTTCGTATACGATGTTCCAAAAATCTCCTCTTGCCAAATTACCTAACCAGCTAAAATACTGGACATATAACGGTTTATTTAAACCAAGATTTTTCCTAGTTTCTGACAATGTTTCAGCTGTTATACTTACATGTGAGGCTCTTAAATAATTTTCAGCAGGATCTCCAGGTGACAATTTCACTAGAAAAAACGTTATTACAGATATCGCAAGAAAAAAATTGAAATTAACGACATTACTTTTTTTATCATTTTTATTAAAAATCCTCCTCCCATTAAAACATTCATAGTTTAAGCCACAAATATTTTTTTATAAAAAAATCTAAAAAAATAGATTTTATCAACTAATAAATTCATCAATAAAAATCTATTCTCAATACTTTAGTTTATTTTACTTTTACAGTTGTCCAAACTGGTATTCTATTTTCTTCTGGCATAAATTTAACCCCTTCCAATTCACCTGTTCTATAAACACTCAATAAGCTTGATATGTAATTGGAATATATACAGCTTGATCATTTAAAGTAGTCAATACATATTTATACATTTCTTTTAATTTAGCTTCATTTGGTTCCACTAATAATGCTTTTATTGTCTTATCAATTTCAGCTTTCATTGGCAATCCTAATTGTGCAGCATAATCATGATTACTTGTTCCACCAGTTGTATTATCAGCCATTGCAGTCAAGAACGCATGTGGATCCCAAGGTGCTCCCCAAGAAAAATCAGACATTAAATCATAATCTCTAAATGCTGAATTTTCCCAATAAGCCTTTTCTTCCATCGCCTTCAAGTTAACTTGAACACCAATTTTTTTCCATTCTCCTTGAATATACTCTCCCACATTTTTATCTGTAACTTTTGAACTAATATATGGGAATAATAATACCATTTTCTTACCATCTTTTTCTCTTATACCATCAGCGCCTTTTTTCCATCCAGCCTCATCAAGCATTTTTTCAGCCTTAGCAATATCAAAATTATATTTCTTCAACTCAACATTTGTATTAGGTACATTCGGTGCAAAAATCGTATCTGCAGGTTTTTCAACTCCACCAAATATATTCTTAGCAATACTTTGTTTATCCACTGCATAACTCAAAGCCTGTCTAACTTTTAAATCCTTCAAAATTGGACTTGTAGTATTTAAAAGTATCATTCTTGTAGACATTGGATCAGAAGTTGCTGTTGTATATTTTTTATCTTGTCTATATGCTTGGAATCTATCTAAACTAATCAATCCATTTCCATAAATCAAATCAATATCCCCTGATTCAAATTGAAGTGCAAGTGTTTCACTATCAGGAATATCCTTAATTACAACTTCAGATGCTGCTGGTTTTTTCCCCCAATAATATTCATTTCTTACAAACACTGCATATTCATTATTTTTATGTTCTTTCAAAACCCATGCTCCAGTTCCTACAGGTTTTTTAATCCCTTTCGAAGTATCTCCATTTTCAGGAAATCCAGCATTCCCTAAAAATCTTATAGGTCTAATCATTGCCAAATCATACAATGTCGCAGTATACGGCGTATCTAACACTATTTCAAATGTATAATCATCCACAGCTCTATATGACTTCAAATGATTCGTGAACGCAAACCAAGAATGATTAGGCTTATTTTCTTTAGAAAAAATAGTATCGAAGTTTTTCACAACATTTTTTGCATCAAATTTTGAACCATCTGAAAATTTTACATTTTTTCTAAGATTAAAAGTATAAGTTTTCCCATCTTTAGAGATTTTCCATGATTCTGCCAACATTGGCTTAATTTCTCCATTTTCCCCATAAGATACAAGTCCATCATAAACCATATCTTGCGTAATAAACTGACTTGGTAAATACTCATGCGGATTCAAATTTCCTACAGGATCCTGATTAAACGCTAATGTAATTTTCCCTGACTTTTCTGTTTTTCCTTTTGCCGCTCCTTCTTTTTTTAGACTGACAAGCAAAAAGAGTTCCCATCACAAATAAAAACAAAAATTACTTTCAATAAATTTTTTTCATTTTTTTCATCTCCTTGATTTAAATTCTATTATTTCACAAAATTCAAAAAAATTTTTTTCATAAAAAAAATCCGTTTCTAAACAAACGGTCAAACAACAATATAATTTCCTCAATTTTAAAATTTAAATCAAAAGTAAAAATAAACTTTTAATCTATCCAAAAATTATAATTCATTTAACCATCTTCCGTAGTTAATTTATGAATAATTGTTATGGATAGCTATCCGACTTAAAGACTTTTTCTTTTTTTACTCCTTTTCTCTTTAGTAATTTGTCTTTTTCACGGTTGCGGGACAGTGTGGGAATCTCACTCACTTTCCTATCTCTCGATTAATAAATCTGTCATAACAAATTAATTTTTCATTTTTTTATTGCAAAAAAATAATAATTTCTCTTTACTAGAATTTTAACATCTTTTTGTACTTTTTTCAATCAATTATTTAGAAATTTTTAAAAATAAAAAAACATAATTTCCAAATCTTACTTTTTTTCGGTATGATCTGTCAATTATGTTTTTTTATCGTAAATTATTTCTTGAATTTCAAAAAGTAAAAAAAACTTTTACTAGAATTTTTACATTCTTACTTTTCTGTAATTATCTTCTTGTGCAAGATTTTTTTCAATATTATTAGGTCCTCTATAGATAGCGTCTTTTCCACCTTTAAAGAATTCTATATCTCCACGTTTAGAAACATATCTTGCTCCACTTCCTGAAACTGCTACATTTAAGTTATAAACTTTTCCAGCTTTTGTTACTACTTTTGCAGTTTTTGTTGTTGGATAAGTAACTGTTATTCTTTCAGCTCCACAAGTGTATGATTCTGCTGCAGGTCTTTTCGCAACAACTTTTTTAGCAACTGTTTTTCTAGCAGGTGCTTTTTTTCTATTTTTAGGTGCTGCAGCGAAAGCCATTCCTCCAACTAAAGTCATTACAGATAATACTAACATTGATTTTTTTCAATAGTTTCATAATTATCATCCTCTCTTCTTCATAATTTACATCAGTAAGAGTATACTCTACATTTCTGTTAATTCCATTATAAATTTGTAATGATTTTTTTCATAGAAAATGAATAAAATTAACTAATTTTTTTAGTTCTATATTTCAAATTTATTTTTTTATCTTTGATTTTTTTCCATATTTAAAAATCTTCTTTTTCTGAATCTCACATAACTGTAGTTACAAATGTTCTGACACAATTAATAAATTTTCATATTTTTTTTAGAAATCTTTTTACGTATCTCATTAAAAACACTGATCTTGAAAGAGAAAAAAAGCTAAGAATGATAGCCATAGTCCGTGATTTTTGATAAATTTCTGTTGCTAAAAAAATAAAAAAATCAAAAAAATACAATTAATGCTTGTAACATCGATTTTTTTATGTATTTTTGTTTCCATTGCTCCAGTAAAATTACCGTATACAACCAATCCAAAAACTCACAACTAACGGAAAAATAATTATCCAAATTTTATATTGATTTGTAATTTCTATAACTTCAATATTTTTTTGTATAAAACATCAAAAACTTTCATCAAATATTATCATTACAATACTTAAAAAGTATGGAAATAACAATACTTGAATTTATTGATTTTTTTAATGTCCACTTTAATTTTTGAAAAAATTTTTTTCACCAATCGCTATTCCTGAAAAAAACGCTTGAAGCATTTGCAAAAACCATCAAAAAAATATATGCAATTAAATATTGAATTTGGAATAATATCGAATTAGCTGCTAATACTATTTTTTTCCACTATGTGCCGCTTTTTTTCAAGGAATAAATTTGTTGTTACTAAAAGACAAAAGCGTTCTAATCACTAAGTTAAAAATTTACTGCTCCAACTTTTTTTATTTCTGATTTTTTTCTAAAATTTTTCTTTAAATCAATATTACTAAAAAAATTTCTTTTTAGAGAAAAAGTTCTCAAAATTATTAATATTGATAAAATAGTCGTTAATATTTGTGAAACTAAGGTTGCAATTGCTACTCCAGCAACGTCCATTTTTTTAAAAACTTTTTACAAAAATATAAATCTAACATAATATTTGTAACATTTGTTAAAAGTTGTAAGATTAAGCACTTTTTGATTTCTTTTTCGTCCCATTATCCAGCCTAAAAATGTGTAATTCAGCAATACAAAAGGTGCTCCCCATATTAAAATATTGAAATAAATTTCTAGATATCTAGTTATTTCTTTTTCAGCATCAAAAAGTTTGAAAATCCCCATAAAATAACTTTTTTTGAAAAAGAATGAAAAAAACATTCCGATTAAAACTGAAATTATCGCAGGACGGATTAAAGCTATAATTTCTTCACTCTTATTCTTTTTCACCAAAAGCTTTTTGCTGAGTATCCTGATGTACTTACACGCAAAAAAATCCAAATAGCCAATAAATCGTATTAAAAATCGTTCCTCCAAGCGTAACTCCACCGATAAATACTGGATTTGGCAAGTTTCCTACAACTGCAGTATCGACAGAATTTAACAGTGGTGTCGTCAATGTCGATAACGTAAACCCTAATGCTAACTTCAAGTACTCCCAATTTCTATAACTTTCCAAATTTATATTTTTTTCTTTTTCATCAAAATTCTATTACCGCCTCCAATAATTTTTTTCGAATAATCTTTTTTTATATTTTTTTAAATTTCGTATATCATCAATTTTTTTCTTCAATTTTTCCCATCTTTAAAAAAATATCACACTATCACAAATATAAGTTATCGTCAATAAATCATGAGTTATAAAAACATATGATAAATTATATTCTTTCTTCAACTTTTGTAATAAATCTAAAATCTCAACCTGTGTAGAAACATCTAAAGAACTAACAGCTTCATCCAACAAAATAAACTTCGGCTTTGTCACAATTGCCCTTGCTATACAAACTCTTTGAAGTTGCCCACCACTCAATTCATGTGGAAACCTTTCCAAAAATTCCTCTGAAAGTCCCACAATTTTTATCATTTTTTTCACTTCTTCGTCAATCTTCTTTTTATCAATTTTACTTTTATTCACTTGAGAACTAATTATTAACGGTTCAGCAATAATCTGAACAACTGAAAATCTAGGATTTACCGACGAAACATAATTTTGAAAAACAATACTAACATCATTTTTAACATTCCCATTTTCTTTTTGGTGAATATTTTTCCCTTCAAATTCGACTACACCAGAATCTGCCTTCTCAATCCCAGTAATTATCTTTCCAAGCGTACTTTTCCCACTCCCACTTTCTCCAATAATTCCAAGACATTTTCCTTGCTCCAATGAAAACGAAACATCATTTAATACTATTTTCACAGACTTCTTTAGAAATTTTTTTCTGCGTATAACTTTTTTTATATTCAGAACTTTCAGTAAAATGTTATTTTTCATTTTTTTATTTCTTTACTCATAAATTTAATTCTCACTTTCATTCGATGTCCAATCAGCCACTTCCTTAAACTTTTTCATCAAAGCTCTTCGAGTTTCAATCAAAAAAATTGTATGTTCATGACTGTGATTATTTATTATTTCATTTGTCGTCCCACTTTCTACAATTTCTCCATTTTGCATAACAATTAACTTATCTGCCAAATAAGACAAAACTCCCAAATCATGCGTTACAAATAGAATCGACACATTTATTTCATTTTTCAATATTTTAAATTCCTCAATAATATCTTTTTGATTTAGAGAATCTATCGCTGTCGTCGGTTCATCAGCTATTATCAACTTCGGTTTCAATGCAATCGCTATTGCAATCATCACTCTTTGCAACATTCCACCACTCAATTCATGTGGATACTTTTTCAAAACAACATCAATTTCCTTCATCTTCATTTTTTCTAACGATTTCTTCGCCAACTCTAGTGCCTCTTTAGCTGAAATATTCAAATGCTCCAAAAAAGTTTCAACCATTTGATTTTGAATTGTAAATAGTGGATCAAATGAAGTCATTGGATTTTGTAAAAATCATGCAAATTTGTTTACCTCGAATATTTTTTCATTTCTTTTTTTCTGTATAATTAATTAAATTTTTTTCCCATCAAAAATAATTTCTCCATTAATTTTAAAATTATCATTTAGTATATTTAAAATCGACTTACAGGTAATACTTTTTACCACTTCCACTTTCTCCAAGAATCCCAACACAGCTATTTTTTTCTATTGAAAAACTAATATTTTTTTATAATTTTTTTATTATTTTTTTAGAATTACTTCCAGATTTTTTTAACTTCTAATATATTCATCTTGCCAAAACTCCTTTATTGATTATCCTTAAAACTATCTCCTAATAAATTAAAAGCTGCAACTGTTATTACGATAGCAAGTCCTGGAATTAGCATTTGTTCTGGTCTTGTGCTAATTACATTTTTAGCCTCACTAAGCATTGCTCCCCATTCTGGAACTGGCGGCTGCACTCCCAATCCTAAAAAAGATAAAGTTGAAATGCTCAAAATCATCCAACCCATATCTAACGTAATTAATACAATTAATTCTGGCATTATAAGTGGAATAATGTGCTTTTTGAGAATATATGGTGTTTTCGCTCCAATTGCTTTTGAAAAAAGAATATAATTTTTATCATTTTGACGAATTACATTTCCACGAATCATTCTCGCATACCACATCCATTTTACAGCAATATTCGCAATAATTACATTTCTTATTCCTACTCCCAAGGCCCCAATTATAGCTAAAATCATTACTTGACTTGGAAACGACATCATCACATCACAAAATCTCATAAGAATTTCATCAATAATTCCTCGAAAATATCCTGAAACAAGTCCCACAATTAATCCTATTAAAATCGTTGGAATCATTGTTGCAACTGATAAAAATAAAGTCGTTCTCACTCCATAAATTAATCTTGTAAACGTATCTCTTCCTAAATAGTCTGTTCCTAAAAGATGTTTTAATGATGGACTTTTAAATTTTTGAGTAAGACTTCCTTCAAGCGGATTGTAACTTGAAATAATTGGTGCAAAAATTCCTAAAAGTATAATTATTGCAAGTATAATTAAACACATTAACGCCACTTTATCCTTTAATATTTTTTTCATTTTACACCTCTTTCTCTGCAATTCTTGGATCAATATAACAACTCACAACATCCACAATTAAATTACACACGACAAACAAAACTCCCATAATTAGCACATATGCCTGTATTATCGGATAATCTCGCCCAAATATCGCTTGTACACAAAGTCGCCCAATTCCCGGCAACACAAAAATATTTTCAATTATAAATGTTCCAGCAACTAATTTTACAACACTCATTCCAAGTGCATTCAATGACGAATGAATAGAATTTTTCAACGCATGTTTAAAAATTATTGATTTTTTTGAAAGTCCTCTAACCTTCGCATAATAAATATGATCTTGCTCCAATGTTTCAATCATATTTGTCCGAATCAACCGAATATATGTCGAAATGTAGCTCATGCTTAATGCAAATGCAGGTAAAATATAGCCTGAAATTGAACCAACTCCGCTAATTGGAAATATATTAAGTTTTAATGCAAAAATTGATAAAAGTATAAGAGATAACCAATAATCTGGAATTGCAGTTCCTAAAAATACAATCACTCTAGTTATTTTATCAAAAAAGCTATTTTTCTTAATCGCACAAAGCACTCCAATTGGAATACTCATTCCAAATATCATCACAAGCGAAATCCCCGCCAATTTTAATGTTACAGGCAAACTTCTAGCAATTTCATCAGTAACTTTTCTATTCGTATTCACATATGAAATCCCAAAATCAAAATGCAAACTCTTCCAAAGCCAATCAAAATATCGTAAAAAAAACGGTCTATTTAATCCAAGTAATTCACGCATTTTCTGAATATCAGCTTGTGTCGGAGTAATATCATTCACACGCAAAGCCACTTCTGCTGGATCTGACGGAATTAAATTTATCAAACAAAATGCAATAAATGTAATCCCGATAATTAAAGGAATTGATATTAAAATCCGTTTTATTATATTTTTTTCATCTAATAAACTTCCCTTTCTAATTTTTTTCAAATTCTATTTTTAAAAAAATTTCTCTTTAACATTTTTACTTTTAAACAAACTTGTTCGATAACCAAAACTTTTTAATTTTTTTGAAATTACCGAACAAGCCTAATATTAATCTGTATATTCAAACTTTCCAAATATACCAGATACAAATTTATTTTTATTTTTAAATTCATTGAATAATAAGGAACTTCGTATAATGATGTTCCAAATGTAACATTTTTTACTCTATCATTGAAAATCGCTCTATTTGTTTCGTAAGTTACTGGAATGTAAACAGCTTCATCTTGTAAAGTTGTCAATACATATTTAAATAATTCTGCTCTTTCAGACTCACTCGTAGTTTTCAATCCTTTTAAAATTGATTCATCAATTTTCGCTTTTTCTGGCAATCCTTGTTGTGCTGCAAAATCTCCATAAACAGGTTTTCTCATACCACCAAGGAATGATTGCGGATCATATGGAATTCCCCACGAAATATTAAATACGATATCAAAATCACCTTTTTTCATTCTATCTCTATACGATTGCTCTTCTTCTCCAACAGTTTTCAATTCTACTCCAATTTTAGCCAACTGCTGTCCAAAATATTCAGAAATTGATTTTTCACTAACACTATCCGCATTGTAATTTAATGTAATTACTAATGGTTTACCATCTTTCTGTCTTTTCCCATCAGCACCTTGAACCCAACCAGCAGCATCCAACAATTTTTTCGCTTCATCTAATGAATAATTGTAAACTGGCACGTCAATATTTGCATATGGAACTGTTTTTGCAAGAATTGAATCAGCTGGAGTCTCTGTCCCTTCAAAAATACCTTCTGAAATTTCTTTCTTATCTAAAACATGTTGTAACGCTTTTCTTACATTTTTATCCTTCAAAGCACCTTTAGTAGTGTTTATAAGCATCATTCTAGTCGCAACTGGTTCAGACATTATAGCTGAAAATCCTTTTTTATCTTTAAATTTCTTAAACGATTCACTATCAATCATATCACGTCCAAATACTATATCAATATCCCCTTTTTCAAGTGCCAATGCTCTTGTTTGCTCTTCAGGAATAACTTTTACACGAATTGTCTTAATTGCTGGCTTTTTCCCCCAATATTTTTCATTTACTTCAAAAACTGCTTCTTCATCAGTTTTATTCGACTTTAAAACATATGGTCCAGTTCCAACATACTTGTCAACTCCATTTTTCGTACTCTTACCATTTTTCATAGCTTTTGGCGAAATAAATCTAAACGGACGAATTGAACCAAGCTCAATTAACATCGGATAATAAGGTTCTTTCAATTTAATTTTGAATGTATAATCATCTGGTGTTTCAAATCCATTAAATAAACGTACACTTTCAAGCCATCCATGTCTATCTTTATTTTCCATAATTGCATCAAAATTCGCTTTTACAGCCTTTGCATCAAACTTTTCTCCATCTGAAAACACAACATTTTTTCTAAGATGAAATGTATACTCTTTCCCATCTTTTGAAATTTCCCATTTTTCAGCCAATTGTGGCGCTATACTCCCATCTTTATTAATTGACACAAGTCCTTCATACAAAATATTCTGCGCATAAAGCTCACCTGCATAATTATGTGGATTCAAATCTCTAATATCACGAAAATTAGCTGCTACAATTTCATCTTTACTAGCATTTTTTCGAACATTTCCTCCACACGACATCACAAACATCAAAATCCCAATCATCATAACAAGAAACTTAAAACTCCTGTTTCTCTTCACTCTACTCTTTCTCATCTTTTCCATCAAAAATTCCTCCTACAAAATAAATTTTTTTCTCAATTTGAACTAAAAAAATATTAATTTAATACAAATAGTATAATTTTTATGTAGCGAGAAATCCTTATCCGATAAACTTTCTAGATTTCTTGCTACCTTCATTAAAATAATTTAGAAATATGAAAAAAATTTCATATAGCTCATTGTATCACAATTTATTTTTGATAGTCAAATTATTTTTTTGATTTATATATCTTCATTTTTTTATTTTTCTTAAAAATACTCCTTAGCCGCTCTCTCAAACTTATTCTCTCCAAACTCATAAAAACTTAATTTTTTTCATTCATGTAAACCTGATCAACATAATGATTTTCATAGTTATGAGGATATTTATAATCTTTTTTTCCAACTTTTGTAAGATGAGCTGGCACATCTTGAATTTTTTCATTCTCAATGAGACTAAGTGCTGAATTTATCGCATTATAAGCTGAATTACTCTTTGGAGAAATCGCTAAATAAATTGCAACTTCCGAGAGAATTATTCTTGCTTCTGGCATTCCAATCTCCTTTACCGCATTAAGTCCAGACACCGCAATTGGTAACGCCTGTGGATTTGCAAGTCCAATATCTTCAGAAGCCAAAATTACAAGCCTTCTAGCAATATACAAAATATCTTCACCACCAGAGAGCATTTTTGCCATCCAATAAATTGCCGCATCAGGATCACTTCCACGAATACTTTTAATCATCGCAGAAACCGTATTATACTTATCTTCCGTCTTGTGATAAGACTTTTTCGTATTCAACACTTCCTTCACTTCATCAAGCGTAAAATCCACCCCAACATTTGCAATCAATTCCAAAATATTTATAGCCTGTCTCGTATCTCCTTCAATAATTTCTGAAATATATTTTAAAATCTCATCTGAAATTCCAATTTTCTCTTTTTCATTAATATTTTTCAAAATTTTAAGCAAATCTTTTTCGCTCAATTTTTTAAATTCAAACGCCATACATCGTGATAACAACGCATTATTCAAGTTATAATAAGGATTTTCAGTAGTAGCTCCAATTAAAATAATATTCCCATTTTCCAAATCTTGCAAAAGCGAATCCTGTTGCAACTTATTAAATCTATGAATCTCATCCAAAAACAAAAGTGTCTGCTGTCCGTTCGTATGAAATCTGTTATATGCTTTATCAGAAATCTCCTTTATATCAGTCACAGACGCCTTTATCGCATTCAAATATTCATAATGATAATTCATTTTTTCAGCAACAATTTCCGCAAGAGTCGTCTTCCCAGTCCCAGGTGCTCCCCAAAAAATCGCATTCATAAAATTTCCACGCTCAATAATCTTTCTCAAAATTCCATTCTTTCCAACCAATTTTTCCTGACCATAAAAATCATCCAAACTTTTTGGACGATACCTAAACGCAAGTGGTTTCTTATTTTCATATACTTCATCAAATAAATTCATTTTTTTACTCCCTTTTACTTTTCAAATTACAATAATATAATCAATACAACACTTTTTATTCTAAAGTTATTGTATTTTAATATCCAATCTATTTTTACAAATTCAAAACTATTTTTGTAATAACCAAACAATTTACTTTTTTTCTACAATTCATATTATAATATATTCACTTAGTTAAAACAATAAATTATTAATAAATAAAAAAATTAAAAAGGAAGGAGTACTAAAGATGAAAAAGTCGTAGAAAAAAAGAAATTACCAATTGGAATATCTGATTTTTAAAGAAATTATCGAAAATAACTACTACTATTTTTGATAAAACAAAATTTATAGAAAATATTTTTAGAAGATGGCTCTAAAGTTAAATTATTTACTCGTCCGAGAAGATTTGGTAAAAACCTTAAATATTTCGATGTTAAAAGTACTTTTTTTGACATTAAAAAAATAAAGATGAAAACAGAAAAATTATTCGAAAAATTTAGAAATTTCTAAAAGTGAATATTTTTGAAAAAAAACAGGGGAATTTCTTTGTAATTTCTATTTCTTTTTAAAAAAATTATGATGCAGAAAACTGGGAAAGTGGATTTAACACGATTAAAAAAATGAAATAAAATTGCTGTATAATGAATTTTTATTTGATAAGAGATAATTTAAATCAAAGTGACTTGGCAGATTTTGACGCTATTTGGCTGAAAAAAAGATAATGCTGACTGGATTAATTCCTTATTTAATTTGACTAGATATTTGTATGAGATTTCTGGAAAAAAAGTTGTTGTTTTGATAGATGAATATGACCAGCCGATAATTGATTCCTATATAAAAAGGAAATTATGAGAAATGTATTGCGTTTTTTTAAAAGCATTTTTATGGAAAAAGTTTTTGAAAGATAATAATTATTTGAAATGGGAATTTTAACTGGAATATTAAGAGTTGCAAAGGAAAATGTCTTTTCAGGTTTGAATAATTTGGAAGTTCACACAATTTTTAGATGATGAATTTACAGAATACTTTGGGATTATGGAAAATGAAGTTGAAAAAAATCTCTTGAAGATTTTTGACTTAGAATATGAATTAAATGATGTTCAAAAAAATGGTACAATGGATATTTATTTGGCGAAAAAAAGTTTATAATCCTTGGTCGATTATTAATTTTTTTAAATCGTGGAAATTTAAAAATCTTACTGGGTAAATACAAGTGGAAATGGATTAATCAAATTATATCTCCAAAAAAATTAAAAAAATGATGTTTTTTTGACGATTTTTTTCAAAATTATTGAATAAAGAAAATATTCTTAAAAGAATAAACAACAATATGACTTTTTGAAAAATTTGAAAACTAATTTTGGAAAAAAAATATTTGGAATCTATTTTTTTCATAGTGGATATTTGACTTTGGCTGATAAGTATGATGTGATGAAAAAAATGCTAGTATTAAAATTCCAAACAAAGAAATTCTAGAAATGTTTTTCAGAAATGTTTATCGAAATTTATTTCAAAGATTCTGAAACCTTTCTAGATATGACTGATGCACTTACAACTGGAAACATTGAAAAAAATTTAAATTTGAATTGAATAAAAATCTTATTAGAAAATATTGGTATTTTTGATGTAATCGGAATTTATAAAGAGCAGTTTTATCATGGATTAATGTTAGGACTAATCTTAATGTTAAAAAAACGAATATGAAATTTCATCAAATAATTTTTTTCAGGAAAAGGTCGATATGATTTACTTTTTGAAACCTAAAAAAATATTTTTTTGAAAGAAAAGAAGGAATTATCATTGAATTAAAAGCAATAAATATAGATAATTTGAAATTAAATTCAGAAAAGATTCACGAAAAAAATTGTTAAGTGAATGTGAAGTTGCACTAAATCAAATTGAAGAAAAAAAGAGTATACTTTCAATTTTTGAAAAATGCTGGAATTGACAATATTTTTAAAAATTGGAATTGCATTTTTTTGGAAAAAGAATTTGAAATAAAATTTGAGAGAGAATAATTCATGAAAAAAACTTTTTTGTAATTTGAAATTAATTTTTTTAATCAATTGTATATTTGAACCTATTTAAAAATCAAACTACTAAAATTGTATAAATTTAGATTTTTAAGTGAGTAGCTATAACTTTTTGAGTTTAGTTTTTAAAAATAGTTTTACTATAAATGAAAATTAAGGGGTAAAAACAATGAAAAAAACATCTATTTTTTTATGAGACAAACACTCCGATTGGAAAAATTGGGATTGCTACAACAGAAGATGACTCTCACATCACAGATTTAACTTGGGAATCTGATTTTGAGAATTTAAAAATGGAAAATGACTTTCAAGTTTGTGAAACTGAGCTGATTAAACGAGCAAAAAAACAACTTTTTGAATATTTTGAAAGAAAACGAAAAAAATTTAATTTGCCACTTTTAAAAGCAGGAACTCCCTTTCAAATTTTTGGTCTGGAATACTCTTGAAAAAAATCCCTTATGGTGAAACCCGTTCCTACAAAGACATTGCGATTGCAATCGGCAATCCAAAAGCTGTTCGTGCAGTTGGAATGGCAAATAATCGAAATAAAATTGCTATTTTTATTCCTTGTCATCGTGTGATTGGTGCAGATGGAAAATTGGTTGGTTATGGTGGGGGACTTCATATTAAGCGATTTTTTTGTTGGAATTGGAAGGTATTAAAATAAATTGAATTGAATTTTTAAATTATTGGGTTAAATTGAGCATTAAAAAAACAAAAAAACTGTCTAATATTCCTATTTTTTTAAGAATAAAAAGGCAGTTTTTTTATTTACGAATTATTTAAAATTATCTTATTTCACACCTTATAAAATAAATCCATTTTTTTAACAAAAAAATCTTTTAAATCTCAACTAACAAACTTTGAAACCCTTCAAAAACAACTTTCTCTCCATCTTTTTCAAGCCCTTCAAAATTATTAATCAAAATTTCTCCAATTTTAATTTCTTTTTTTCTCCAAGAGCTTTTTGCAATTTCACTTAATTTAACTTCTTGTTTCAACTCAGAAAAAAATTACTAATACAAAGAACTTTTTGATTTTTTATATTTTTCTCACATAAGCAATAATTTTTTTCATTCTCCAACGGAACAGAAATAAAATCACCAAAAAGTCAAGCAATCTGAATATTTCCCATTTTGTCTCAAATCAATCATTTTTTTGTAATGTGAAAAAATTGAATCTTTGTCATTTATTTGGTCTGCTACATTTGTTGTGGCTTGGCTTCCTGTTAATTTTATCCATGATTTTGAGTTTTCATCTTTTGAAAAAAACCAGCATTTTTTGCTGTTACCCCATTGCATAGGCGTTCTTGAATTGTCACGGCTTCGTTTATTTACAAAATATAATGCTTCTTCAGATGAAAACCCTTCTCCTAAAGCCCGTTGATATTGGTCTTTACTTGCAATATCATCAAATTCAGAAATATCATTTCTCACAAAATTATCCATCCCAATTTCTTGACCTTGATAAATAAACGGTGTTCCTCGCAAGAAGAAAAATACATTTGCTAACAATTTTGCATTTGTTTCATTCGCTTTTTCACCAAAAAATTTATTCAAACTTCTTGGCAAATCGTGATTTTCTAAAAATGGTGCTCCCCATCCATATTTTTGCTGAGTCAACTGACTTTCAAAAATAGCATCCCTAAGCTCTATTATTGGAATATCTCTTAATGAATAATAAAATCCGTCCTTTTGTCATATCTAAATCCGTATAGCTAAAATCAAAAATCATTGTAAAAAATCCATCATCTCCAATGAAATCATTGTATCTTTCATACTCAAGCATTGGAGTTTCCGCAACAGTCATCGCATTATATTTTTTGAAAGTTTCTTTTGCCAATTCGCTTAAAAACTCTTCAATTCCAGGCTGATTCAAAGTATATTCCACATTGTATGCCATTCCATCCGCTCCATCAACTGGCAAATCCAAATATCTTGCATCTTTTTTTATCGAATTAATCGCATCAACTCTAAATCCAGCAATTCCCTTTTCAAGCCAATAATTTACCATTTTGTAAAGCTCTTTCCTAACTTCAGGATTTTCCCAGTTTAAGTCAGGCTGTTTTTTTGTAAATAAATGCAAGTAATACATTTCATTTCCATTTTCATCAGCTTCTCCTTCAACTTTTTCCCAAGCAGAACCTCCAAAATGTGATCTCCAGTTTGTTGGTGGCAATCCATTTTCTCCTCTTTTGAAAATATAGTAATTTCTATACTCGCTTTCAGGATTTTTCAATGCTTCCAAAAACCACTCGTGCTCATCAGAAGTATGATTAATTACCAAATCTAAAATTACTTTTATCCCTCTTTTTTCGGCCTCTGCAATCAATTTTTCCAAATCTTCCTTTGTCCCGAATTCAGGATTCACATCATAATAATCTGAAATATCATATCCATTGTCATCCATTGGCGACTTAAAAATTGGACAAACCCAAATAAGCGTTATCCCCAAATTCTTCAAATAATCTAATTTCTCTGTAATTCCATTCAAATCTCCAATTCCATCGTTATTACTATCATAAAAAAACTTCTTGGATAAATTTGATATCCAACTTCTTTTTTTCCACCATTTTTTTATCTAATTTTTTTATATCCATTTTTTTCTCCTTCATATTTAATTTATAAACAATTTATAAACTTTTTATTAATATAACTTTTTTTCTTTTTTTGGTTAATGAACATTGACATTATTTAACTTTTTAAAAAAACTTATTTTTTTACAACTGATTAATAAAAAAACAATTTATAAATAATTATACCATAAAAAAAGACACTACTTCAATAGCAGTGCCTTTATTTTTTTGCAATTTATTTTTACTATACTACGCTGAATGGTTATTTTTTTAAATAATTATATCATAATTAATTAAAATTTCAAGCACTAAAAATTATTTATTTCAAATCTGTTATTTCAAAACTGGCCAGAAATCTTTATTAGCCTCGATCAAGTCATCCAAAATAGCTTTTGCAACAGATGCACTTGGCACAGTTCTTGACAATGTAATTGCCTGCCATAATTTTTGGTATGAACCTTCAATCCATGCTTCTACTGTTAATTTTTCAACAGAAACTTGTTGTTCCATTAAACCTTTTTGGAATTGAGGAATTTTACCTTGAACAATTTTTTCAGGCCCATTTGAACCTACTAAACAAGGTACTTCTACCATTGCAGTTGGATCAAAGTTTGATAACGCTCCATCGTTTTCTACGATTAACAACATTCTTTCTTTTGTATCATAAGCAATTGCTCTTGCCAAGTCAACTATGTATGAAGCGTGATCGTCTACATGAAGTTTGCTGTCTTTTGCAGTTCCTTTTTCAGCGATTGCTCTACATTCACCAAATACAAATTTTTCTCTTCCTTCCATTACTTCATTCGCTCTTGTATGATTAGGATCTGAGTGTTCTACTACATAGTCTGGGAAGAAATAGTATTTTAAGTAAGTGTTAGGCATTGTTGTAGGATCAATTGCAAATACATCTCTTGCTTTTGTAAATGTATCATTCCAGCTTGCTTCAGTGTTTTCTCCTTCAATTTCTACATTATACCCTATTTTTGCAACTTTTTCTTTTAATTCAGGCATTAAGTCTTTTCCTTGTTTATCTCTAATATCTGTCCACCAACCAAAGTGATTCAATCCAAAGTATCTAATAACCATATCTTTTCTTGATTTCAATCCAAGCATTTCAGCCATTCTTATTTCAATTCCAATTGGCATATCACAGATATTCAATATTTTAGAATTTGGACGCAATCTTCTAGTTGCTTCTGCTACAATTGCCGCAGGATTTGAATAGTTCAACATCCAAGCATTTGGCGAATATTTTTCCATAAAATCAACTAATTCAATAACTCCACCAATTGAACGCATTCCATAAGCAATTCCTCCTGGTCCGCAAGTTTCTTGTCCTAATACTCCATGTTTTAAAGGTATTTTTTCATCTTTTTCACGCATTGCATATTTTCCAACTCTTATATGTGCCATAACAAAGTCAACATCTGTAAACGCTGTTTCAGGATCAGTTGTATAAACAAAGTTAATATCAGGTGCTTTTTCTTTTATTATAATATCACATGCTTTTGCAATAACTTCTTGTCTTTCAGCGTCATTATCATAAAATTTTATTTGTCTAATTGGAAATTTTTTTCCAAGTTTTTCTAACAACATCAAAACAATCCCTGGAGTAAATGTACTCCCTCCACCAGCTACTACGATTGAAAAATTTTTTTCATAAATAATCATCTCCTATAATTTATTAATTATATTTTTTTGCTTTCCTATTTCATTAATTATTATAGCATAATTTTTTTAAAAAGTCAATAGGTTTATATAAATTTTTTTATTTTTTATTTATATATATACCTTTTTAATATGAGTTGATATTTTATGTAATTTATTGTATAATAAAATTGTATTTAATTTAGTGAAATTTATCTATTTTTACTCAATTTATTTATCTTTATTAAATTTAATTATTTAATACCTAAAAATTTGAGTGAAATAATAATTCTATGAAAGGTTTATATAAACGAATGAAAAAAATATGAAAAAAAGTTTATCAAGATATAAAAGAAAAAAATAAAAAAATGGAGAGCTTAAACCTGGTGATTTTTTTAAAAAGAAGATGATTTGGCAGAAGAGTATAATTTTTTTCAAAACTTACTGTGAGAAAAGCTCTTTCAATGTTAGAAACAGAGGGACACATTCAAAAAGTGAAAGGAAAAAAAGTCAATTGTTTTTAGAGAAAAAAATTTAGAAAATATTTCTTTGACTTCTATCCAAACTACACAAGAACTTAATAAAATTCAAAATCTCCATCTTGAAAAAGAATTAATAAGTCTTTATATTGTGCAAGGGGTAAAGGAACTCATGGATAAATTCCAAGTTTCTGAAAATGCTGATTTTTTTATAAGGTTGTTAGGACCACTTCATTAAATGGTGAAGTACTGAATTATTCTACTTCATTTTTTTGATAGAAGAATCGTTCCATTTCTAAATGAGGAAATCGCAAAAAAATTCTATTTACGAATATTTAGAAAAAAAGACTTAAAATTAAAAATTGCCTACTCTCGTAGAGAAATAAAATTTAGAAAAAAATTACTTCTGAAGAGCAAAAAAATATTTTTAAATTGAAAGATATAAATATGGTTGTTGTCATTGAAACTCATGCCTATTTATCAAATGGAACACTTTTTTTCAGTATGAAACAATAATTCATCATCCTGAGAAATTTACTTTCACTGCTATTGCAAAAAGATAATTTTTATACAAAAAAAGAGGTTATATCATTTTTTTGAAGCAACCTCTTTTTCTTTTTATTTTTGAAATTTTTTTCAAATGCTTTTAACGAATCCAATTTTTAGACATTTCTAGTTATTATGCACTTTTTCTTCCCTTAATCCTAATTTCACTCGGTGTCTCTATCCTAATATCTTTCTCTTTTCCAATCAAATTTATATCACTTCCATAAATTGACATTTCTCCTATTGATTCAAAACCAATATAATCATCTGATACAATGACAGTATTTTTCTCGCTTTTACTCACAATATTTTCTGCGGTTTTCGTACTAGTTTTAGAATTTCGAGTATAACCGTTCGCAATATTTACTGTTACTGAATCTTTTTCCACTTTAAAATTAAAATCGCTACCATTTATATGAAAATTCCTTTTCTCATAATCACTGAATCTTCCATTTCCTTCATTATTTATTGACCATGAAACTTTGGCAAATTGCTCGTCTTCATTAGAAAAATATACTTCAACCATGTCATTAACTTCAGGTGTACAGAAAAATCCAGTATTTGTTTGCGAATAGAAAGTCTGATAGCTTAATGGATATCGCTCAATTCCATAATCTTTATACGCCTTACTCTTTTTATTTCCCAATTTACCAGCCACAATTTTATTCAATCCTTCATAAAACAAAACATTCATTTTTTTGCAATTCCATTTTTCTGAGAAAACCTTCTCAACTCAGGGCCTCCACTCCACTTCCTTTAATTTCAGAATTAAAAATTATCGGAAATTTGTACTCATTAATATTTGTAGCTAAAAAAATTCACTTTTTCAAAAATATAATTTTTTTAAAAAAATATTAGATTTTATAACTGTAAAACTGTTTTTGGGAATTTTCTTTTTTTACATTTTTAGAAATATTATCCCCATTTTCCTTCTCATCATCATTCAATTCATAGTTCAAACTGATTTCATCACCAATACTAATAACATTGTTTGAGTAAATTTTTATAATACAAATTCATATAATCTCGCACTGCTGAATAATTACTGAAAAAAACGATTCTCTTTTTTTAGAATTTCCCACTTCAATCCGTCCAAATGTAATAATTTCCTGTTCTGTCACAAACAAACAGGCCCCTAAATGTGATGCAATCCTAACCAAAAATTCCCAATCTGTCTCATCATATTGAACTATCATCTTACCAATCTGTGTATTTGCAATTTCAGAAAATTTTTATCTCTAAGTTTCTCTCTTTATATTCTTTATTAATTTCTCCAATAATATCTGCATACGTCCAGTTCTTATCTTGAAAAAAACTCTATATTTTTTTCTCCAATTTTTCTATCAAAAAAATATGCTTTCTGAAAAATGCTTTTTATCAAAATTTTACAACCTTCACTTCCATAATCTAAAAATTTCAAAATAATCAATTACTCCTTTAAAAAAATCTTTTTTTGTAATCTGACTATTTTTCCAACTCAATCTGAAGTTTCACATCTTCCTTTTTTTATAATCTCTTCTAATTTTTTTCTTTTTCTGCATCCTCTGTTTCAAACTCCACCTTCAATTTCTTATGATCGTTAATCTCTTCATTCAAAACAAATTTTTTTAATAATAATATCCTCTATTTTTCTTCCCATCAATAGTTATCTTAATGTTTTTACCCTCATACATATTTTTCCATATTTTTTTCAACACCCCACTCTTATCTTCAAAAAAATTTCTTAATTCTCAACCTTTTTATTTTTACAACTATTTACTGAATCTCCATCTTGTCCTTTTGATGAAACTTCTGTTTTAAAAACAATCTAAATGTACCAATTCCCTTCTCAATACTAAATTCCTGCGAAAAAAATCATACACAAACATATTCAAAAATTTATAATCTATGCTTTTTGTTCGCCCCTAAATCCACAAACATTTCAATATTTCTATAATCACTCTTACTTAAATACGATTCTGCCCATTTTACCAATTCTATAACATTCTTTTTATTTTTTTCTCATATAAATTATTATCACTAACATGATTTGAATTTTTCCAAATTTTTTTCTTCCAAATTAGAAATTATCTTCCCTGTGATTTCCATTTCCACACTACTTCTATTATTCGCAAAATCATTATTTTCAACCAATCCAATTCGATATTTTACTTCTAAAAATTTCATCTTCTGAAATCTCTATTTTTTTCTTGATTTTTCTCCATTTAAAATATTTATCCTATATTTCATTTTTCCCCCTCTTTACTAAAAAAATTAAAAAAACCCCAATTTCTCCTATTTTGCTTGTTTCCTTAACATCAATCACGCCAAAATGCTCTTTCCAATAGCATTTCACATCAAAAATCAACAGGTACAAATAAACATTTCAAAAATTTTTTTATTTTACTTTTTATTAATTGACGTGCCTTCCTTATTTATATAAACAATTACTTCAGAATTTCTATTTCGGTTTTGATAAATTATTGAATCTTTAAAAAAAGATTTTTTTATTCCAACTTCAAAAAAATTTTTACTCCATTGCCTGTGATAAGAAATAAAATTATACAATAACAAAAGAAATACTATTTTTTTGTCTTCTTCCGATAATTTCCGAAACTCTCTAGAAATTTCTCTTCCATAAACTCCTTCTCGTATCTCCTCTGAAATTTTTTTCCAAATAAATATCAATAATTGTCGTCCCAGAAATAAAATCCAATTTTTTGCAAAATATTTCATTGTTGCATCAAATATTTTTTTGAATAAATTTCCACATATATTTCCTTAATCTCATGATTATTCTCTAAATTAAATGGATTTTTTTCCTATTCTCTTTTTTTCTAGTTCCTTTGCAAATTTTTCCAAAACTAATAAATTTACCAAAATTATAATTAAAAATCAGAAAATAAATCATTAAATCTTAGATAAGGATTTACTTCAATTTCAGTTTTCCTCTGCAAATTACTTTTTATTTAAACATTCACTATTTATTTCCAAATACGGCGAAATTGCTTCACTCATTTTTAAAAAAATCGTCTTTTCACTCGAAAAAGCCCAAATGTATTGGAACCCTTTTTTTATTAATATTCGCCATACAAAAACCCCTCTGCAATCATATTCTGGTATTTTTCAACTGAATTTCTGACAAAACAAAATTTATCTTATCAATCGAGTAATCAGTTTTTTTCATTAATTTTTCACAAAGAAATTTATCTTATCTTTTTTTCTTTCTTTTTTTATATAAAGCCTCAAACAATCCCTCATTATAATTAATAATTTCCATATAGTTACTCTCTTTTTATTAAAACTAATGTCAATCAACGAAATCTCTTCTCTTAAAAATTTATAATCTAAAAAAATTTCTTTTTTTAAAAAAACTCATACTTCTAAAATTATTCATATTATCTTCTTGAATTTTTTTCAATAAAACTTTTTCTCATAATAATTCGTAAAATGAAAATATTCTTTATCATATTTTTTTCTGAATCAAGATTTTTTTATTAATTTCGAGCACTTTATTACAAGTTTCTATATTTTTTTATCACATAAATATTCCAAATCGTTCCATTATTCTTTTTTTAGAAATTATGTGCAATTTATTAGCATTTTTCCTTTTTCGATATATCCGCATAAAAACATTATTTTTCCTCAGAATTTTTTTAATCAACATTGTCTCATTTTTCTGACATCTCTAAAACATATTCAAATGAAATATCCATCTTCACAGGTCTCACAAAAAAATTGTACTCATAATCTGTTTTTTTCTCAATATTCCAAAGTAATTCATAACCTCTTAAAAATATCATTCTCATTTTTTCCAAACTCATAATTTATCTCATATTTCTGATTTTTGTATTCCATCTAAAATTTCTTTCGTCATTTCAAAATCATAGTCAACTAATTTTTACTTCATACATCCGCATAAAATGTGCCATATTCAGCGTTTTTCCATTGCCTACCATTCAATTCAAACACTTCCCAAAAGCCTTTTTTTACCTCTTCAAAATATCGTTTATCTCTCTCAAAACTTACCTTAACTTCAAAACTTTCATTTTTCAATGTCAATCCAAGCTAAAAATTCCTCTTCTTCAATTTCCGCTATTTTTATCCAAAGAAAAATCCAAATACACATTTTCCAAAAAAATATCCTTTCCCATCTCTTTATAATCATTTCGAGATATTACAGGAAAAAAATGCCTCATTAAACTTGTAACTTTCTTCTTTTTTTCACCAAAATTGTTTCTAAAAAAATATCCTTTTTTTCTTATTTTTCAATTCCATTCAATAAATTTTTTTCTTAACCTCAAAAAAATCGCTTATTTACCTCATTTTCCATTTCAAAAAAAATAATTCTCTAATTGTCTTCCCCAAGACTTCCTTCTCAATTCCCTCAATTTTTTTCTCAAATTTTCACCCTCTTTTATTAAATTTTAATTAATTTTATCATACAAAAAAATATTTTTTTCAACTAAAAAAATTAAAATTTATTTAAAATTATTAAAATAAAAAAATCGAGAGTAACACTCACAATTTGTGTAAATATATAAATCTAATATAGAATTTTTTTACACAAAAAGTTTTTCACTCTCGAAATCAATTATTAAATCAGTCTATCAAATATATTTTTCAAAGCTACCTCATCATCAAATGGAATTGGAATAGCAACTATCTTTTTTTCCCAGCATCTATAAGCCTTGCAATTACTTCATTATGCTCAGTCGGTAAATATCCAACCTTTTCTTTATTCTCGTTATAAACTGCAACAGCATTCAATGCAACGGAATTAAATTCACGATACAAATCCAATTTCACAGAATCTTTTTATTTTTCAATGAAAAATTTCTAATATACTTAGTTCCTGCTAAATAAGTGTCCAATAAAAAAATATTTGTTTCGATTGATTTATATACTTATCCAACAAAAATTTTAGCATATTCAAACATTATTTCTTTTCCTAATTTTTATTTGCTCTTCAATTCCATTCTTTTTTTATGAATTAGTAACATTCCATTTCCTAAATCAAAAGTATTTATTGCATAATTTCTCTGCGTTTTCAATAATTCAAAATAATCCATCATTTCTTCAAATATCATCACTTCTTTTTTTGAGTAATTTGAAAAGAACCCTTTTTTCAATTCAACTGATGTTGTCTCAATATACGAATAATAAAATCTTCCATCAGGAAAAAAATTTCCAAATCGTAATTTCCACCATAATAAAGTCCTTCAAACTCAAGTTTTTATCCCATTAAACGTATTAGACAGCATATTACATACCTCACCTTACTTTTTTTAAATTTATTTCAACTATCTTTCTTTATCTTATAATTATTTATTTTCTTCCAATATTTTTTTACATTTGCATCCAATTGATAAATAATATCTTTTCTTTCAACAATTATCTTCACTTTTTTTCCTTTAATTTCTCATTATTCTTTATTTTTTTAAATAATTTTTTTCGCTGGATTTATCGCAATTGCATTCTCAACCGCTTTAAACATCGTCAAATCTCCAGTTGTATCTCCATATGCAAACGATTTTTTCAAATCAATCTCGTATTTTTGACAAAAATCTTTAATCGCTTTCTTTTTACTCTTTTCATCCCACATTGGCTCAACTTCGCCTGTAAAAACACCATTTTCATTCACTTTATAAATTGACGCTCTATAATCATCTGCTCCATATTTTTCAGCTAATTTCGCAACTAAAAAATCCGGACTTCCAGAAATGATAATAACTTTATGACCCTGTTCCTTGTGATATTTAAGTCTATCTCGTGTATATCTATAAACTTTATCTCCCTTCAATTCCATAACTCTTTTTGCCACAAAATCCATTTCATCTTTATTAAAATTTTTCAACGCTTCCATATAAGTTCTAACCAATTCATCTAAATAATCATCATAATCTCCAGTTCGATTTTCCCATTTCAAAAATTTCTCTTTCACTTTTGATTCCCAGCTCATCATATTAATATATTCATATTTCAAAAGCATTTTTAAAATGCTCAATCAATAACGAATCCCTATAAATAGTTCCATCAATATCAAAAAAAGCTGCTATATTTTTTTACTCATAAATTCCCCTTTCATAAATTAAAATTAATAAAAAAATTATCACTATAATTATAATACATTAATTTTATAAAAAAACAACTCAATAATAGAAAAAAAGTTATTAGATTGACTTTCATCTTTCTAATAACTTCATTCTTCTTATTCTGATCTTATAGTTTTTTTAGAGATTATTATCTTCTATTTTTTTCAACTCTTGAACTTCTTGCATCAATTGTTTAATCAATTCAGAATTTTTCTCTATTTTTACTTGCTTCTTCTTCAAGTTGTTTTTTCAACTGTCTACTATAACTATCTTTTTGTTGTTCTAATAATGTTACCATAGATTTTAATCTATCTAATTCGTTAGGCTCTACATCTCTCTTACCGAATTGATATCCCATTCCTAAACCTACTGTTACATCATTTTTGTTATTTAAACTTGCACTTGCTTTATAAATGAATCTTCCACCATCTGAAATTCCACTAAATCCTAAAGCCATCGCTCTACCATTTTTATAAGCTCCTCCAGCTACTGCTACATTAAATCTATTAGCAGCTGCGTCGTTTATTTGTGGTAAGTTAGCCATTGCCGCTACTCCTGCGATTCCTGCTGTCAAGTTATCATTTACTCCTGCTAATTCTGCTCTTGTTGCTTTATCAGCTGTTCCTGCTATTACAGCATTGTAAACTTGTCCTCCAGTTACAACATCTCTACTTGTTGGTGTTATATCACCTTCAGCAATATTTGTAAGTTTCTTACCTCCACCATCAATTCCGTTTGATGTTATACTTGGTCCACCGTTAATTGTTACTCCATCGTTATTTACAACTGTGTTACCCATTGTAACGCTTCCATTTGGTCCTAAATTTACATTTTCTGCTAATTTAACTTCCAATGTATCTGTACCAGAGGCTACTACTCCAATATTTCCTGTAGTTAATGGTCCAGTTGCTCTTCCTACAACGTTTAAGTTTTGTCCTAAATTACGTGTCAATGTAGTTCCATTATCATCAGTGTAAGTTAGAGGATTATTTTGAAGATAACTATGCACTGTAGATCCTGTTACTGTATTATTATCTCCTGCTGCAATATTTCCAGTTCCAATACTATTTAATGTATCTTTCGTAGATTGTGACAAATCAACTTTGTAATCTGTAATATTGTTAGCATCTTTAGTTCCAGGTGTTACTGAAACAAAGCTACTTCCTCCTGAAACTGTCGTTCCATCTGCATCAATTTTATAAATTGTTTGTTTATTTGCTCCTTGTGTAGAAGTAACCGTTGTATTTGTTCCAGCTACTACTTCAGTTTTTGCTGCACCAATTGCTGTATTTAAGTTATTAACTGCTGTATCTAATTGGCTTACATTTACTGCATCTGTTGGAGCTACTCCTGCTGCTACATTTGTAATTTTGTTTCCACCATTGTTTAATCCAGCATTTGTTAAGCTTACTGTTGTTCCACCAGATGTAATTGTAATTCCGTTAGAACCAACATTTGTAATATCTCCAGTTGCACTTGTATAAGTGTTTCCTGCTGCTGTTGCTACATTTGAGTTTCCTGCTGCATCTGTCAATTTATTGCTTGTGGCAGTTGAAACATTAGAATTTCCTGCAGCATCCGTAATTGTTGTTCCAGTTGGATTCAATACAGTTGTATTTCCTGCTGGATCTGTTGCTGTCACACTATTTACGCTCAAATCATCTTTAGTTGCAATTGAAATTGTCTTACCATTTTGTGTTACTGCAATATTCTTACCTGCATCAATTGTTACTGTTTCTCCTGCTTTAACTGCTTCAACTGATGTTCCAGACACTGTTCCATTTGATGCTGATGTTGTTACATTAAATCCTTGATTCAAGTAACCAATTGCATCATGTACAGTATTCTTACCAGTATTACCAATATTTGATGTAGTTAATGTTCCATCAGGGTTTACTACTGAATTTCCACCAATTATATTTGAAACACTTGTAGCATTTTTATACAATTGACTTCCATTAACAGCATCTTTACTTGTCGGTGAAATTAATCCATCTGCTATATTTGTCAATTTACTTGGGTTCGTAGTAGTTCCATCTGCATTTAACAAGCTATGGTTAATATCAGTTGGATTTACAGCCACTGCTCCTGGTAATGGATTTCCATTTGCATCCACATCTGAAGCTTTGTAATAATTTCCATCATTTGCTTTTATAACCTTATCTCCTGCTGCATTTGTATAAACTACTGGTCCGTTATTTACAGCATTATTAACTGTATTTTTCAATTGAGTTACATTTACTGCATCTGTTCCATTTACACCAGGTGCTACATTTGTAATAGTATTTCCACCATTATCTAATCCATTTTTTGTCAATGATACTGGATTTCCTGCTGCTCCATTATTAATTGTAATTCCATTTGGTCCTACTTTTGTAGTATCTCCTGAAGCTGATGTATAAGTTGTTCCTGATGGCGTTGTAACTGTTGTATTTCCTGCTCCATCACTTATTGTCAATCCTGTTTTATCAAATTTATTATTTCCAGCTGTTACGCTATTAATATTAATATCATCTAATAATGAGTATGTAATCTTACCATTTGCCGCTTGTTCAACTTTTAAGTTCTTACCTGCTGCCATATCAATTACATCTCCTGGATTAATTACTTCATCTCCTGTTGATGATCCTAATGTTCCTCCGTTTGCACTTGATTTCAATGTAAATCCTGACTTATTAATTGCATCGGCTACACTTCCTGCTGTTACTACTTTTCCTGCATCTGCTGTACTTGGTGCAGTTACTGATCCATTTGCTCCTGTTGTCAATGTTGTAGTATCTAATCCTAATGTATACGTAGTCGTCTTAGTTCCGTCTGAATCTGTTGCTGTCGTTGGTGTCAATGTTAATCCTGTTCCTGTTGTTGCTACTTCTGATTTATCTGCATTTACTTTGTAAATTGTTTGACCATTTGTTCCTGTACTACTTGTTACATTTGTATTTGTTCCACCTGCTACTTCTGTTTTTGATGCTCCTGTCGCTTTTGTCAATTGATCTACATTTACTGCATCTGTTCCATTTTTCCCTGCTCCAACATTCGTTATTGTATTTCCACCATTATTCAATCCTGTTGGTCCTAATGTTACGTTGCTTCCTGCTGGATTTGTAATTGTTACTCCTCCATTCGAAATCTTCGTATCTCCTGTTGTTACACTATTTAATGAGATATCGTCTTTCAAGCTATATGTGAATGTTCCTCCTGTTTGGTCTACATTCAAGTTGTTTCCTGCTTGTAATTTTACTGTATCTCCTGGTTTTATCAATTCATTTGCTACTGTTCCTGATGTCGTTCCTGTTCCTGTTTTATCTGCTACTACATTCCATCCTGAACTATTTACTGCATTTTGGATTGCATTTGCTACATCTCCTGCTGTTGCATATGTATTTCCTCCTGTCGTTGGAGTTACTACTGCTGCTCCTGTTGGTGACGTTGTTGTTGTTAATCCTGATTGCGCTATTGTTACATCTACTTTATTTCCTGTTGCTGTTGTAGATATTCCATTACTTCCTGTGATTTCAAATTCTAATCCACCATCTTTATTTAAGTTTTGTTTTCCTGTCACTGTTCCATCTGCAGCTTTTAAGTTAATTGTATTGTTTCCTAACGCATTTATTGCATCTGCTACCGTTTGTGCTGTTACTGCTTGATTTCCATTTCCTGTCGGTACAGTGGCTTTTCCTCCTGTAGATGAAGTTATTGGTGTTGAATTTGTTAATGTCAATGTTGGTGTTGTTACTCCACCGTTATTGATTGTTGTATTTCCTGCTGTTACGCTTCCCGCTGTTCCTAAATCAATATTATCCTTGATATCATACACAACTTTTCCATTCGCATCCACTGAAGCAACTGTATTTTTACCATCTTGGAAATCTAATCCATCTGACAATGTTGTTGTTTGATTATTAGCTCCATTCGCTTTATACGTCAAGTTTGTATTTTTAGCTATTGATGTTGTATCTACCTTCAAGTCATAATTTGAATGTCCATCAGTACCTGTTGTTTCTACTACTGTTACTGATTTATCTGCTGACGTTACAGTTGTTTTAGCTGCTGCAACTGCATCACTTACATTTGTTTTACCTGTTCCACCAATGTTTGCGCCTGTTGTATTTATAGCTCCTGTTGTTGGATCTACTGTTGTTCCTCCACCAATTGCGTTTGCTACTGACGTAAAGTCTGTGTTTACAGTATAAATTGTTTGATCGTTTGCTCCTGTTGTACTTGTTACAGTTACATTTTTACCTGCTTGTACTTCTGTCTTCGCTGCTTTTACTTGTCCATAGTTTGCTGCATCTGTATTATTTACTCCAGGTGCTACATTAGTTATTGTATTTCCACCGTTATTTAATCCTGTTGGTCCTAATGTTACGTTGCTTCCTGCTGGATTTGTAATTGTTACTCCTCCATTTGAAATCTTCGTATCTCCTGTTGTTACACTATTTAATGAGATATCATCTTTCAAGCTATATGTGAATGTTCCTCCTGCTTGGTCTACATTCAAATTGTTTCCTGCTTGTAATTTTACTGTATCTCCTGGTTTTATCAATTCATTTGCTACTGTTCCTGATGTCGTTCCTGTTCCTGTTTTATCTGCTACTACATTCCATCCTGAACTGTTTACTGCATTTTGGATTGCATTTGCCACATCTCCTGCTGTTGCATATGTATTTCCTCCTGTCGTTGGAGTTACTACTGCTGCTCCTGTTGGCGATGTTGTTGTTGTTAATCCTGATTGCGCTATTGTTACATCTACTTTATTTCCTGTTGCTGTTGTAGATATTCCGTTGCTTCCTGTGATTTCAAATTCTAATCCACCATCTTTATTCAAGTTTTGTTTTCCTGTCACTGTTCCATCTGCAGCTTTTAAGTTAATTGTGTTATTTCCTAACGCATTTATTGCATCTGCTACCGTTTGTGCTGTTACTGCTTGGTTTCCATTTCCTGTCGGTACAGTGGCTTTTCCTCCTGTTGATGAATTTATTGGTGTTGAATTTGTTAATGTCAATGTTGGTGTTGTTACTCCACCGTTATTGATTGTTGTATTTCCTGCTGTTACGCTTCCTGCTGTTCCTAAATCAATGTTATCTTTAATATCGTACACAACTTTTCCATTCGCATCCACTGAAGCAACTGTATTTTTACCATTGTTAAAGTCTAATCCATTTGCTAATGTTGTTGTTTGATCGTTTGTTCCATTAGCTTTATACGTCAAGTTTGTTCCTGCTGCAATTGAATTTGTATCTACTTTTAAGTCATAGTTTGTGTGTCCATCTGGATCCGTTGTTGGACTTACTGTCACTGAACCATTTTTTGATGTAACAGTTGTTTTTGCTGCTGCAACCGCATCACTTACATTTGTTTTACCTGTTCCACCAATGTTTGCTCCTGTTGTATTTATAGCTCCTGTTGTTGGATCTACTGTTGTTCCTCCACCAATTGCATTTGCTACTGACGTAAAGTCTGTATCTATCGTAATTTTATTTCCTGATTGAGTGATACCAATATTTTTACCAGCATCAATTGTTACTACTTCATTTGGATTAATATCTTCAATAGTTGTTCCACTTACAGTTCCTGTTGATTTTGATGTCGTTAATTGCCATTTACTGTTTGCAATCTTGTCATCTAATTGACCAACATTTACTGCATCTGTTTTATTTGTTCCTGCTCCAACACCTGTTATTGGATTTCCACCATTATTCAATCCTGTTGGTCCTAATGTCACTGGACTTCCTGCTCCGTTATTGATTGTAATTCCACCATTATTTAATGTAGTATCTCCTGCTTTTATACTTCCCGTTGCTCCTAAATCTACATTATCTGACAATGAGTATGTAATCTTACCATTTGCTGCTTGTTCTACTTTTAAGTTTTTACCTGCTGCCATGTCAATTACATCTCCTGGATTTATCACTTCATCTCCTGTTGATGATCCTAATGTTCCTCCGTTTGCACTTGATTTCAATGTAAATCCTGAATTATTAATCGCATTCGCTACATCTCCAGCTGTTACTACTTTTCCTGCATCTGCTGTACTTGGTGCAGTTACTGATCCATTTGTCCCTGTTGTTAACGTTGTTGTATCTAATCCTAATGTATACGTTGTTGTCTTCGTTCCATCTGAATCTGCAGTACTTGACGATGTCAATGTTAAGCCTGTTCCTGCTGTCGCAACTTCTGATTTATCTGCATTTACTTTATAGATTGTTTGTCCATCTGAACCTGTTGTAGTATGCACATTTGTATTAGTTCCTGCTATTACTTCTGATTTCGCTGCTTTTACTTGTCCATAGTTTGCTGCGTCTGTATTATTTACTCCAGGTGCTACATTTGTTATTTTGTTTCCACCATTATTCAATCCTGACGGTCCTAATGTTACTGGACTTCCTGCTGCTCCATTATTAATTGTGATTCCACCATTGTTTAATGTAGTATCTCCTGCTTTTATGCTTCCTGCTGTTCCTAAATCTACATCATCCTTAATATCGTACACAACTTTTCCATTAACATCTACTGAAGCAACTGTATTTTTACCATTATTAAAGTCTAATCCATTTGCTAATGTTGTTGTTTGATCATTTGTCCCATTAGCTTTATACGTCAAGTTTGTTCCTGCTGCAATTGAACTTGTATCTACTTTTAAGTCATAATTTGTATGTCCATCTGCATCTGTTGTTGGACTTACTGTCACTGAACCATTTTTTGATGTAACAGTTGTTTTTGCTGCTGCAACCGCATCACTTACATTTGTTTTACCTGTTCCACCAATGTTTGCGCCTGTTGTATTTATAGCTCCTGTTGTTGGATCTACTGTTGTTCCTCCACCAATTGCATTTGCTACCGACGTAAAGTCTGTATCTATCGTAATTTTATTTCCTGATTGAGTAATACCAATATTTTTACCTGCATCAATTGTTACTACTTCATTTGGATTAATATCTTCAACAGTCGTTCCATTTACAGTTCCTGTTGATTTTGATGTTGTTAATTGCCATTTGCTGTTTGCAATCTTGTCATCTAATTGACCAACATTTACTGCATCTGTTTTATTTGTTCCTGCTCCAACACCTGTTATTGGATTTCCACCATTATTCAATCCTGTTGGTCCTAATGTTACTGGGTTTCCAGCTCCGTTATTAATTGTAATTCCATTATTATCAATTTTTGTTCCACCATTTGTTGTTATACTATCTAATCCTGTTAAATCTTTTGCCAATTCAATATTTAATGTGTCAGTTCCATCTGCTTTTACTGCGATATTTCCTGTTGTTGTTGCTCCTGTTGCTCCACCTTTTACATTTAATTTTTCTCCTAATTTTCTCGTTACATCTGTTCCACTATCTCCTGCAAATGTTAACGGATTATTGTTAATTAAATCTGTTTTTGCATTGTTTATCGCTGTATTTACAGTATCTCCTGTTACTAACTTGTTGTTTCCTGGTGTTACTGTTCCTGATGTATCTACTTTTATGTCATAAATTGTATTTCCATCTGTTCCTGCACTTGATGTTACACCTATTGAATTATCTGATGATTTTACTTCTGTTTTAGCTGCTTTTCCTACATTTGTTATCGCTGTTGCCAAGTCTCCTGCTTTTACATAACTATTTGGATCAGTTGTTGAAACTGTTGTTCCAGTTGTAGTCAATGATGTATTTTTTACTGCTACTGTATAGTCTGTTACGTTATTTGCTCCTGCTGCTGATGTTACTGTTACTCCGTCTCCAGCTACTACACTTGCTCCTTTAGCATCTACTGTAAATGTAGTTTTTGTTGTTCCATCTGGATTTGTTGATGTTGACGTTGTTACTCCAGCTATATTTGTTCCTGCTGCTACATCTACTGAATTTCTTGCAATATTATTTATTACACCTTTACCAGCATTTGTAATATTACTCAAATCTTTGTTTGCTGCATCTAATTTAGTTATATCTACTGACAAGTCATAAACATCTTTGTTTCCTTTTGTTGATTTACTTACTACAACTGAATTATCATTTGATGTCACTTCTGTCTTCGTACTATCTACATACGTTTTGTTAGTTGCATCTGTTCCTGCTGTTGGCGCATTATTAATCGTTACTTTATCTGCTGTTACTGTCGGTGTTGTAATTCCACTATTGTTAATCGTTGTATTTCCACCATTTGTAACTATGCTATCTAATCCTGTTAAATCTTTTGCCAATTCAATATTTAATGTGTCAGTTCCATCTGCTTTTACTGCGATATTTCCTGTTGTTGTTGCTCCTGTTGCTCCACCTTTTACATTTAATTTTTCTCCTAATTTTCTCGTTACATCTGTTCCACTATCTCCTGCAAATGTTAACGGATTATTGTTAATTAAATCTGTTTTTGCATTGTTTATCGCTGTATTTACAGTATCTCCTGTTACTAACTTGTTGTTTCCTGGTGTTACTGTTCCTGATGTATCTACTTTTAAATCATAAATTGTATTTCCATCTGTTCCTGCACTTGATGTTACACCTATTGAATTATCTGATGATTTTACTTCTGTTTTAGCTGCTTTTCCTACATTTGTTATCGCTGTTGCCAAGTCTCCTGCTTTTACATAACTATTTGGATCAGTTGTTGAAACTGTTGTTCCACTTGTAGTCAATGACGTATTTTTTACTGCTACTGTGTAGTCTGTTACGTTATTTGCTCCTGCTGCTGATGTTACTGTTACTCCATCTCCTGCTACTACACTTGCTCCTTTAGCATCTACTGTAAATATAGTTTTTGTTGTTCCATCTGTATTTGTTGATGTTGATGTTGTTACACCAGCTATATTTGTTCCAGCCACTACATCTACTGAATTTCTCGCAATATTATTTATCACACCTTTACCAGCATTTGTAATATTACTCAAATCTTTATTTGCTGCATCTAATTTAGTTATATCTACTGACAAGTCATAAACATCTTTGTTTCCATTTGTTGATTTACTTACTACAACTGAATTATCATTTGATGTCACTTCTGTCTTCGTACTATCTACATATGTTTTATTAGTTGCATCTGTTCCTGCTGTTGGTGCATTGTTAATTGTTACTTTATCTGCTGTTACTGTCGGTGTTGTAATTCCACTATTGTTAATCGTTGTATTTCCACCATTTGTAACTATGCTATCCAATCCTGTTAGATCTTTTGCCAATTCAATATTTAATGTGTCAGTTCCATCTGCTGTTACTTTAATATTATTAGCTGCTGTTGCCCCTGTTGCTCCACCTTTTATGTTTAATTTTTCTCCCAATTTTCTTGTTACATCTCCTCCAGCATTATCTCCTGCAAATGTTAATGGATTACTAACTGCTTTATTTATTGCTGTATTTACAGTATCTCCTGTTACTAATTTAGTATCTCCTGCTGCAACTTTTCCAGTTTTATCTACCGTAATATTATAAATTGTATGTCCATCTGGTGACGTATTATCAGTTGTTACATTTATTGAACTATCTGGCGATTTTACTTCTGTTTTCGCTGCATTAGCTGCATTAGTTATTGCATTTGCCACATCTCCTGCTTTTGCAAAATTATTATTATTTCCAGCTGTTACTGTTGTTCCATTTGTTGTCAATGTTGTGTCTTTTACTGCTACTGTGTAGTCTGTTACATTATTTGCTCCTGCTGCTGATGTTACTGTTACTCCATCTCCTGCTACTACATTTGCTCCTTTAGCATTTACAGTAAATGTCGTTGTCTTTGTACCATCTGCATTTGTTACTGTGTTTGAAGTTACATCTTTTACATTCGTTCCTGCCGCTACATTTATTGATTTAGTTGCAATATCACTTATTACACCTTTTCCAGCATTATTAATGTTACTTAAATTTTTGTTAGCTGCATCAACTGATAAATCATAAATCGTATTTCCTTTTGTAGGATCTGTACTCGAAGTTACTGTTACTGTATTATCCGTTGATTTAACTTCTGTTTTTGCTGCCTTTACTTGACTTACATTTGCTGCATCTGTAGGATTTACACCAGGCGAAACATTTGTTATCGTTTTATTTCCAGCATTAATACCATTATTATTAATTGTTACAGGCCCTGCTTTAAGACTTCCGTTTGGTCCTAAATCCACATCTTTTTTCAATGAGTAAGTATATTTCTGAGTACCTGTTGATGTTTCTTGTTTTATAGACAAATTATCTCCTGCGATAAATTGTACTTCATCTCCAGGCATAACTTGAGTAGAAGTTGCACTACCAATCAGATCCCCGCTTCCAGTTTTTCCAGCATTACCTTTCCACGTTTTCCCAAGTTCATTTGCCACTGCAAATAATTGTGAACCATTGATTGCATCTGTTGAATCTTTAGTAACTCTACCTGCTGCAACATTTTGAATTTGTCTTTCATTTCCAGCTGTTCCAACTGAAACTGCTGATTGTGGATTATTTCCTGCAAATGTTCCATAAGTAATAGATTTTGAACTTGGCGGTGTTATTGTTGCATTTGAAACTGCTGTAACTGCTTTTGTTGCAGAACCTGAACCTAAAGCTACATCTCCGTTTGCAGTATTTGCTAATGTTCCATTTCCAATAGCCATTGAATTATCTTTACTTGCTTTTGAACCTTGACCAATTGCTATTGCTGCTTTCCCTGTCGCTTCAGAATATGAACCAATAGACATAGAGTTATCAGTATATGCTTTAGAGTTTGTACCAAGGCTTACAACATTCTGTACTTTCAAGCTTCCACCTGTAGTGTATAGTCTAGTTGCATTTGTCCCCACTATAATATTGTTGTCACCTTCTACTCCACCAATACCTGCCTGGTTTCCTATTACAGTGTTAGAACTCCCTTTTAAGCCTTTAGCAGATTGATAACCCATTGAAATATTTTGACCACCTTTTACTGCTTGACCTGATTGCCACCCTATAGCAGTATTACCTAATCCATCAGTATTCTGTCCTGAATCTGCTCCTATTGATACATTGTTATTATTTTTTACTCCAATTCCTGCATTAGCTCCCATTGCTGTATTATAGCTTCCTGTTACACTTTTTCCTGAACCTGAACCAAATGCAACGTTATAATCTCCATTACTAGTTTGACCTGAACTAGTTCCTAAGAAAAGGTTATCTTTTCCTCCCATTCCTTTTCCTGCTTCAGATCCTATTGAAACGTTTCGAATATCAGTATTATTTGAAGAACCTGCCACTTGAGTTTTTCCTGTTTCTGTTTTATACCCAATTGCTATATTTTGCATATTATTTGCATTAGAACCACTACCTAACGCAATTCCATCAGAACCTTTTGCACTAGCTCCATTACCGATTGCTACTGCACTTGATCCAATCCCTGTTGAACCACCAATACTTCCAGTACCTATTGCCACAGAATTTGCTGTTAATGATTGAGAATTTGTTCCCATTGCTATTGTATTTTCCTCTGTTGACCCTACAGTACCAGATTTTGAATTCAATCCAATTGCTATAGAACCTTTGTTAGTTGCTTGTGATCCATATCCTATTGCTGAAGCAGATTCTCCAACTGTTGTTACCTTTGTCCCTATTGCAATAGACGTTGCTCCTACTGAACTTGCTGCCCCACCTACAGCAATCGAACCTTGTCCATCTGAGGACGCTCCTACTCCTAATGCTGTAGAAAACTTACCTGAGGCTTTTGTTTTAGTACCAAATGCTGTAGCTAAGTCTCCTGCTGATGTCGCTTGTACTCCAACTGCTATTGAGGCTTCTCCACTTGCCTTTGTTTCAATCCAACGATCTGTACCTGTACCAACTAACGGAGCTCCTGTTAATGAACTATAAAGAGTCCCTACTGTTCCATTAGCTCTATCTAAATCATCTCCTCCAATTGCTATCGATGATGATCCACTTGCAACAGTATCTCCACCTATACTAATAGACTGATCTCCTGTTGCTTGAGCACCTCTATCATTTTGAATATTTCCTCCAATTGCTACTGATTGTCCTCCTGAAGCTTTTGAGTTATAACCTAAAGCTACTGCTGATTTATTCAAAGCATTTGAATCTTTTCCTATAGCTATAGCTCCCTCTTGAACAGATGTTGAATCTTTACCTAAAGCTATTCCGTAAGCACCATTAACTTTTGAAGATGTACCTATTGCTATTCCCTCTATATTTCCACTTCCTATTAGCGAAGCACCTGTTGCCTTAAGCGTTGATCCACTTGTTGAACCTATTGTTACGTTTGCTTCTGCATTTTTAGTCGCAATCATCTCTCCCGCAACTACAGTCGTAGCCAACGACGCTACTTTTGCTACTTTATTAAATACTACTTTTGATATTTTTTTCTTGCTTTTCTTTTTCTTTGTGTTTTTCATTTGACCTCCATTGTAATTATTTTTAGAAAAGTTACTCTATCATATATTTTATAAATGATAGCCTTTTTTTAGTTCTTTATTTATTTTTTTGATTTAAACTCCTCATATATTAATTTTTATAAAGTTATTTAGAGAACACTTTTTTTATTCTATTTAGTACTATTTTTTTCTAGAGTATATTATACCTTATTTATTATGTATTTACAAGGATTTTTTATGTAACATCTGTTTTTTTCGTTTTTTTATCAATTTTTGTCATTTTTCTTTTTATTCTAAGAAAATCTATTTTTAAATTTTTCAAATATTATAACAGTTGTTATTTATATTTTTTTCTCCTAATAATATATTTTTAATTATTTTTTTAATATTACTCCTTTTTTTACAATATTTCCAATTTTTTTAACAATTACAAATCATAAATTTTAATATATTTTTTTGTTAATTTTTCTTTTTAAAAACAAACAAAAAAAGTCAAAAAAATCCTAAAATGTTAAAAAAACTATAAATTTATATCAATCATTCTATCATTAATATTATCTTTATTGTTTTTATTCTAATCGAATTTTTCTGACTCTATATAAATGGTTTTTTTACTGAAATTTATCTTTTTTTCGATATTTGCTTCTTCAAATTTAATTCCGTATCTTCCATATTGTTCTTGGAATTTCTTATAGAATAAATCTCTTAATTCTTTTTTTGAACTTTATCTTTTTGGTTCTAAATATCTTCTTTTTTTATTTCTGCTTCTTTTTTTCTGGTCTTGTATATTTCGCATAAGCCGTATATGGCAAGTCACTGTACACTTTTTCTGATGGATCTATTTTTTTATCTTCTATTAATTTTTTCCAAACATATTTATTTTCTGTATTTGCTACATAATATTGAATTTCTTCAACTTCCATTTTAGACCCTTCTACTCTAGCTCCAGGCGTATCCAATCTACATAATCTGACCATTTCTCCAGTAATGCTGTCTTCCCTCAAAATAGAATGTCCTTTTTTACTTCTGCAATGTTTTGCAGGTGCGTCATCTAAATCAGAATACACAATTATCTCGTTACTATTATCTCGTTCATTCAAAAAATTACTTCTATATTGTTTACCTTTTGTACTCATTTTTGGAAACGCATCACTTTCCCTCGAATATGGCACCACATATCTTTTTCCTTCAATTTCACGAGACTCTCCTACAAATCCCGTCGAATATGAATTAACCACTCCTAAAAGCATTCCTGCTGCAATCAATATCTTCTTTTTCATTCGTTCTCCTTTTTTATCTATCAATCAGTCAATTTAAAAACACTAACTAATTTCTCTAATTATCCAAACGATTTTATCATATTTATATACCCCTGTCAATTACATTTTTTTAATCTTTTCCATTTTTTACTAAAAAAAATAGAGCCTTCTACTAAAGCTCTATTCCTTTTTTAACTAATCTAAATTCCACTCTTCTATTTTCAAATCTTCCTTCAGGAGTATCATTCGACATAAGTGGATTTTTTTCTCCTCTTCCTAAAGTATCTTGTATTCTATCAGGCGACATTCCCAATGCTACCAATTTTTCTCCAATATTCTCTGCTCTCTTTAACGACAATCTTTCATTGTAAGAAGGTCTTCCAAACGAATCTGCATACCCAACAATAGTCATCACAAGATCATTAGATTCCACATAATCTTTAATTTCTTGTAATATCTTTTCCGAGTCTTTCGGAACATGTGCACTATTCTTTTCAAAATTCATATCTTTTGCCTTAACCAACAACACTTCGACCTTCGATATTTCCAAATTATTAACAACGCTATTTACACCAGTTGCTAAATTATCTTGAGATACAGGCTGTGCAGGAGACACTTTATTTTCTGTAACTGTTTTATCACTAATTGAAGTTCCCGCCGTCGTTTGTACAATATTTTGTCTAGGCTGTTGATGCACTTTTTTTTCTTTTAATTGGGGTGTCGTTCCATCTTGAGACAACTCAACCATTATCAAATCTGGATCATTTGCAAAATCTTTTTTCTTCTTATTCGGATTAACATCATGAATAGCCGGAATATCATTTTTTGCAGTGTCCTTTAACACATCTACTGCATTTGATTTTATAATTTCTTTTCTCATATTGGCTGTTGTTACTTTGTCTGACATTGTAGGAATTGACATCGCTACCAACGAAGACACCGCAAGTACAGACGGTTTTTTTCGCCATAAGAATCTTCCTCCTTTTTCTTTTTTTATTTTTATTATTTTTTTAAGTTTTTCCATTTATTTTTTTCAAAATTTCCATTAATTTCTAATGTTAATTTTTTTATAAATTAGAAACTATTTTTGTCACTTTCAATCCATATTTATTAATTAATTCATCATATTTTTCCATTTGATTTTTAATGTTTTTCAACTCTTCATTAATTTTTTTGAATTAATTCTGTATGTTTACCTTTATCAAAAAGCTATTGCCATTCCACTGTCTAATGGTTTTTTCTCCAATTACTTCAAGATCAGTATATTTTTTTCATATATTCAAGTGCAATTACATTTTCCAAAAATTAAAACATCAACTTTTTCCAGCTTCTAAATCCATTATAGATTTTTACAGTATCTTCAATAGGAACTACTGTAGCACCTGGTATTTTTTTCTAGCTTCAATTTCTTGAATTGTTCCTAAAGATGCACCAACTTTTTTACCACTTAAATTATCAATTGATGTAACGTTATTGTTACCTTTTTTCTTTAAGTATACATCTGTTGATTTAAAATATTCATCTGAAAAATCTACAGATTTTTTTCTTTCTTCAGTCGCTGTCATTCCAGAAATAATCATATCAATTTTTCCCTGCTTTTAATGTCGGTATCAATCCATCAAATGATTGATCTTCAATTTCAATTTTGTATCCTAAATCTTTCCCAATTTGATTAATCAAATCTACGTCAAACCCTACTATTTGTCCATTTTCTTTATATTCAAATGGTGCAAATACTGAATTTAACCCTACTCTTAATGTTTTGCTATCTTCTTTTTTACCACAAGATAATACCGCCAACATAAGCATCATCACTACTGCTAAAATCTTTTTCATACCCTTTACTCTCCTCACAATTTTTTTAATTTACACTACTATTATACCACATTTTTTTATATTATCTTTAATTTTTTTCAAAAATTAATTAATAATTTAATCCATATTTTTTTAAGTAACTCGTCATATTTCCCATTTTTCTTTCAATTTTTTTCAATTGTTCATTAAATTGTTTTACTAATTCTGGATTTTTTTACCTTTATCAAAAAGCAAAAAGCCATTCCAGCTGGTAAATTTTTCTTTGTAGAAAATTTCTATTCCTGGATTATTTTTTTAACATACTGTAACGCCACAATATCTTCCAATATTACAGCATCATTTTTCCCAGCATTCAAATCCATTATAATTGTAGCTGGTGTTTCATTTGGAACAACAATAGCACCTTTTATTTTTTTAGCTTCCATCTCTTGAATAGTTCCCAATTGAACTGCAACCTTTTTTTACCATTCAAACTTTCTTTAGAATTTATACTATTGTTACCTTTTTTTCTCAAATAAACTTGTTTAGATTTAAAATATTCATCTGTAAAATCTACTGATTGTTTTCTTTCTTCAGTAGCACTCATTCCTGAAGCGATCACGTCTAATTTTCCAGCCTTCAAAGATGAAATTAATCCATCAAACGGCTGAACCTTAAATTCTACTTGATATCCTAATCCTTTCGCTATTTCAGAAATCAAGTCCATATCAAATCCTACTACTTTCCCATTTTCCATATATCCAAACGGTGGAAAAACTCCATCTGTTCCTACTACTAATTTTTTCTCTTTTGTTGCATTTCCTGCACTTTTATTTCCACAAGAAATCATTCCTAACATTAATAACAACGCTACAAAAATTTTTTTCATACCATTACCTACCTTCCTACTCTTACTTCTCTACATATTTTAATACCTAAAACTAAATTTTTTTCAAAAATTTAAGCAGTTCCAACATTCCTAATAATCTAAAAAAATTCAGTTATCTAAAAAAATTTTTTTAATGATTCAATACTTTATCCAAAAAAATTCTTTTTGTTCTTTCTTCTTTCGGATTATCAAAAATTTCTTTTGGACTTCCATCTTCTAAAATAGTCCCTTGATCCATAAAAAATACTCTATTAGCAACAGTTCTAGCAAATCCCATTTCATGCGTCACAACAATCATTGTCATTCCTTCCCTTGCCAAATCTTTCATTACTTCTAAAACTTCTCCAATCATTTCAGGATCCAATGCAGAAGTTGGCTCGTCAAATAAAATAATTTTTGGATTCATTGCTAATGCCCTAGCAATCGCAACCCTTTGTTTTTGACCTCCAGACAATTTATTCGGATAAACATCTTTTTTATCTGCCAATCCAACTTTGTCCAGCAAACTAATCGCTATTTTTTCTGCCTCTTCTTGAGAAGTTTTTTTCAATTTTATCGGTCCAATTGTTATATTTTCCAATACAGTTTTATGAGGAAACAAATTGAAGTGCTGGAATACCATCCCAACTTTTTCTCTAATTTTATTTATATCTACTTTAGGAGACACTATATTTTCTCCCTCAATATCAATTTCACCATTTGTAGGCTCTTCAAGTCTATTTATACATCTTAAAAAAAGTTGATTTTTCCACTCCCAGAAGGTCCAATTATTGAAATAACTTCACCTTCTTTTTATATCAGTCGAAATACCTTTTAATACTTTCAAATCTCCATATGTTTTCTCTAAATTTTTTTAATCTTAATCATTTTTCTTTCAACTTCCCTTCTAATCTCTTACCAAGATATGAGAATATTTTTACACTGACATAGTACACTACACCAGTAAATATAATTGGTTTTGGATTATAGTAAGCTGCTTGTAAACTTTTACTATTAAATGTTATTTCAATTGCTCCAATGTAACCAATAATTGAAGTTTCTTTAAATAAAGTTATAAATTCATTCACCAACGCTGGTAAAATATTTTTTATAGCTTGTGGAATAACAATTTCGCTCATCGCCATTTTAAAAGGCATCCCAATTGCTCTTGCTGCTTCCATTTGTCCTTTATCTATACTTTCAATCCCTGATCTTACAATTTCTGCTGTATATGCTGCACTATTAAGCCCTAAAGCCAAACATGCCACAACAAAGCTATTTCCTGATTTTAATATTACTAACGAAAATATTAGTAATTGTAACATCATTGGAGTTCCCCTCATTATATCAATATATTCATCTATAAAAAAATTTCTTTAATTAAATCCAAATACTTATTACGAAGTTTTTGAAATCTAAAAAAATGCTAATAATACTCCCACTATGATTCCTATTATCGCTCCAAAAAAAGTTGCTCCTATAGTTACACCGTAACTTTTTACATATTCTATCCATTCTACAGGTTTAACTTCATGAGGAAATGATAATAAAGTAGCCACAACGATTATTACTACTATAAGAATCGTTCTCATTACAGTTCTTAACTTTTTTTAATTCTGTCATTTTTAATCATGTAAATTTAAAAAAATTCACATCCTCCTTCCCTAATTTCACTCTTCATTGACGGAGACCTTTTTTTATAAATAAAAAAATAATTTTTTTAATTATAAATACTAAAATTTCTATAAATAAATATAGTTTAAATATCATACAATTTTTTTGAAATATTCTCTCTAATTTTTTTATAAAAAAATATTAAAATCTGTAAAATTAATGATTTGATATTTTTGTATCATAAAAATAGTCTCTCAATTTTTTTAGTCTATGTTATATTATACATAAATTTATATTTTTTTCAATAAGTAATCTAAAAAAAGCTATCATTTTTTTCAAATAATCTTAAATTTTTTTACGATTAAAATTATAATTATTTTATTAATAACTAAAAAAAGCACAATTATACTTTATCATTCAGTTATTTTTTTCCATTCATAAACTGTTTCTAATTTTTATAAATAGTAACTCTTATCATTTTTATAAAAAAACAACTAATATCAAAAAGTACCCTTGTGCTAATTAATAAAAATTAATCATAGATTATTTTTTTCTAGTTTTATAATATTCTTCTCTCACACTTTCAAGAGCTTTTTTTCAATTTTTTTGTTCTTTAGATTTTTTTAGAATCTTTAGAACTTTTTTTATCTTCTTTTTTTATCAGTAGTAGTTACTTCATTAGTTTCTTCAGTTGCTACTTCTTGACTAGTCTCTTGTACTTGTGCTTTTTCCTCTGCCTTTTTTTGTTCTTTAGAAACTTTCTCATCTGCTAATTTTTGTTCTTTCGCATTTTTTTCTTCTAATTTTTTCTTTTCTTTGGCAGCTTTTTCTTCTGCCAATTTTTGTTCCTTATTTTTTTCTTTTTCTTCCAATCTTTTTCTCTTTGGCAGCCTTTTTCTTCTTCTAATTTCTTCTTTTGTTCCAATTTTTCTTTTGCTTTATTTTGATTAATAGTCTCTTGTTGAGCCTTGTAATAATCATCTCTCGCTTGTTTCAATAAATCTTGTTTATTATTTGCAAATATTGGCAATCCTAAAGCAAATACCATTCCTACAAACAATAATCTTTCTCTTTTTCTTCATAATAAAACCTCCATTTTTAATACTTTATTTATATTTATAAAATTGATAATCAATAATTTTAAATTCACAAATACTAATTATCAATAAAATTTTATAAATCTACCTTAATATCACTTTATTCAAACACTTCCGTAGCATTCGTAACTTCTTTCCCCAATGCAACATTCAAAGCAACGATTGCAACTTCCAATTGTTTTTCATCTGGCTCACTCGTAGTAACTTTTTGTAACCACATACCAGGTGTTGCAATAATTCTTGCGACAGAATTATTCAAATGATAACTTGTCCATCTTTGTAACTCATATGCTAATCCAGCAATTACAGGTACAAATGCTACTCTAGTAACCAATTTGTATAATAACAAAGCAACTCTTTGTAAAAATTCTTTCCCTTCTGGAACTGGAAATATCAAATCAACAATTATAAATACCAAAATACTAATCAACATTACGATTAACAAAAAGCTTGTCCCACATCTAGGGTGTATTCTAGTACACTTCTTTGCATTTTTAGGCGATAATTCTTCACCCAATTCATAATTCATAATACTTTTATGCTCTGCTCCGTGATATTCAAACACTCTTTGAATATCTTTCAAAAATGATATCCCAATAATATATCCTAAAAATAACACTAATTTTATCAACGCTTCCACCAAATTAGCCATAACTTTATTATTTTCAAATAATAAACCACCAATAAATGAAGGTAGCGCCATAAAAACTCCAATACCTAAAGCAATTGATACAAAAACTGTCCATCCAATTTCTTTATCACTCAATTTCTCTTCTTCAAATCCCGCTTGATTCGATGCAAAAATCAACTCTTTCGTACCTATAACCATCGCATCATAAAGAGCAATAACTCCACGAACGAACGGAACTTTCAACCATTTATTATTTTTTTCAGTTAATTTTTTTCTTTTGTACACAATACTTCCATCTTTTTTCCTAACTGCCGTTGCAATAGCCTTTGGACCTCTCATCATAACTCCTTCTATGACAGCTTGACCACCTACAACCACTTTTTCATTCTTCATATATTCCCACTTTCTATACTTAATTTTTATGATTTTTTCTCATTTGTATAAACACTTGTCTAAACAATTGTCATATTTTACTACTTAACTAATTAATTTTTCAAGTTAATTACATTTGTTTTTTTGTCAAATAAATTAAGAATTAATAAATTAATCTCTTTCAAAAAAACAGATCTATTTTTTTCAATCTTCTCAATGATTTTTACTATATGATTTGATTTTTTTGTTTACTAATACCTTTTTATTTGTGCAAAATCTTCTACATTTGCTAATAAAATCGATTGAACTCCTGAAAATTCCTTAACTAAAAGTTCTGTATCTTTTTTTAGTAATTTTTGTTAACATTACTTAATAAATTATATCCTCTTGATTCCATTATATCATCAAGTCCCAGCTTTTTTTCGTATCCTAATATATTCACAATATTTTTCATTTATCAATAACTCTTCTTTATTTAAAGTTTTTTTATTTCTTCAATTATTCTTTCAGCCCTTTTTATTATGAATTTTATAATCTTTTTATCAATGATATAAATTTCTCTTCTTTATTAAGCATTATTTCTTGATATTGTATTCTTATCAATCTTCCTTCAGTTCCTAACTCAGTCATATATCCCATTAACTCTTCAGACATTTCAAATAACAATCCGTACATTCTCACAATTTCAATAACATCATACAACGTAACCATATTATCAAATTCTAAAATAGACAACGCCACCAAACTATTTTCTATTGCTAAAGAATATTTTTCCAATGCCGTAATAGCTTGAGAGCTTTTTACCAACAAATCACTGATATCATGCAACGGATATCTTTCTTTTCCAATATACGCTGTTATTTTATTTCTTCTTTCTGAAACCGTAACTACTAAACAGCCCTTTTGTTGAGCTAATCTATGAGCAGCTTGATGTCTAGTTCCACTCTCATCAGTTTTTATTTTATAATCAGGCTGTATTTGAACATTTGCTCCATAAATAGTTTTTATATCTTTTGATACAATTATTCCTCCATCCATTTTAGCTAATTCATAAACACCTTGTGGCGTATATTCAGCATTCAACTCAAATCCTCCAGCTTTAACATCTTTCAATGTTTCCAAATTTCCCAACACAATCAATGCACCAAGATTTGCTTCTTGTATTCTATTTATAGCTTCCCTCAATGGAGTGCCAGGTGCTATTACTGAAAAAATATATTCTCGTATTTTTTTTCTTTCTTTATTTTTCATAAACTACTTCACCCTCTCAATCAGCTCACTAATATTACTAATATAATTTAACTTTATTTTTTTATATTTTCTTTATCCAAATCGTCTTTATGGCTTCTCGGCAAATAAACTCCTGTAAATCCTAGCTTTTCCAATTCATTTATCCTATTTTTAATAAATGAGACTTTACGAACCTCTCCTCTTAAGCCCAACTCTCCAATTGCCGCTATTTTTTTGACTAATTGGTTTTTGATTAACTGACGAAAGCAATGAAAATATTACTGCTAAATCTGAACTTCTATCTTTTTAATTCAATTCCACCAGGAATGTTAATGTAAATATCTTTTTGAATTTATATCTATTTTTTTAGAGATCTCGACAATACTGCACTCAATATTTCAACTCTATTTCTATCATATCCCTCGACAGTCCTTTTCGGTATTCCAAAATTAGGTGTACTCAATAAAGATTGTACTTCAAATAAAAATACCCTACTTCCTTCAAATATGGGAACTATAATACTTCCTATATTTTTTTCATCTCTATCACTAATAAAAAAATTCAGAAGGATTTTTTTCACTTCACTTATTCCATTTTCCTTCATATCAAATATTGATATTTCATTCGTCGAACCATATCTATTTTTAATTGATCGAACAATCCTAAAATAATTATTTTCTTCTCCTTCAAGCTGTAAAACTGCATCAACCATATGCTCCAACAATTTAGGCCCAGCCAATTTACCATCTTTCGTAACATGACCCACAATATAAAATGCTATCTCATATCTTTTTGCAATTTCAATTATTTTTAATGTTGTTTCTCTAATTTGTGATACACTTCCTGGCAACGAATTACTATTCACTGATTGCAACGTTTGTATCGAATCTATTACAACGACTTTCGGTCTTTCTTTCAAAATAACCGATTCAATTTTTTCAATCGTTATCTCATTTAAGATATATAAATTCTCACTTCTTATATTTATTCTATCAGACCTTTGTTTTATCTGTCTGGGTGATTCTTCTCCAGATACATAAAACACAGTTCCAATTTTTGAATATTCCTGTGACAACTGTAATAAAAATGTCGATTTCCCTATTCCAGGACTTCCTGTTATAAGAACCACTTCCCCTTTTATCAATCCGCCACCCAACACTCTATCAAATTCACTATATTGAGTAACCATTCTAAATTCTTTTTCTATTTTTTTATCTCAGAAATTTTTGTAATTGACACCTCTTCTGATTCTATATTTTTAAAGTTTCTTTTTATTTCAACTTCCTCTTCAAAAGTCCCCCACGAATCACAATTTGGACATTTTCCCAGCCATTTTTGAGAGGTATAACCACATTCTGAACATATATATTTTGATTTTGTGTTTCTCTCTGCCAACTTTAACTCCTTTTATTTTTGCTTAACCTTTTTATGTTCTATCTATTATGTTTAATCTCTTTAACTTTCTTTCTTAACTCTTCTTCAACTATTTTTCGGAACAAAAATTCCCAATTCACCTTCATTCAGCGCTATTTCTTTCACTAAACTAGAACTTAAATACAAATATTCCCTAGAAGCTGTCAAAAAAACTGTTTCAAAATCATTTTTTTCGCCAACGCACTATTCGTCAAAGCAAATTGCAATTCATACTCGTAATCCGACAATGCACGCAATCCTCTTATTAAAATATCCACATTTTCTTTAAACATAAAATCCACTAACAATCCATTGAAAATTTTTAATTTCTGCTTTTTATATTTTTCTTTTTTTCTAAAAATTTTTTTATCATTTCAGCTCTCTCTTCTTCAGTAAACCAAGACTTGCTCTTTGAAGAATTTTTTTGAAAATACCAATTATCAATTTGTCAAATAAATCAGCCGAACGTCTTATAATATCAATATGTCCTTTTGTTATCGGATCAAAACTTCCCGGATACAACGCTGTCTTTTTCATTTCTAATCTCTCTCCTCGTTTAAAGCTCTTCTATCTTTTCTAACGCTTCTCTAGCGGCATTTTTTTCAGCTTCTTTTTTACTTTTCCCAATTCCTACACCGTATATTTTATTATCTAATTTCACAGCAATCTTAAATTCTTTGTTATGATCTGGGCCTTTTTGTAGAAAGTAATTCATATTCTGGCATTTTTTTCTATATTTACTTTGAAAAAAACTTCCTGTAAAATAGTTTTATAATCTCCAGTCCCTTCAATTTCCTCCAAATTATTAATCTTCTCCAACAAAAATTTCAATGCAATATCTTTCGTAGTGTAATAATCAGAATCTTTAAATATTGCCCCCATTAAAGCCTCAAACGCATCCCCTAAAATAGACTTTCTTTCTCTACCACCAGATAATATTTCTCCATTACTCAAATACAAATAATCGCCTAATTTCAAATCATTTTGCAATAGCTGAAAATACTGGCTCACTTATTATTTGGCTCTTTAATTTTTGCCAATTCACCTTCATTTTTATCTTTTTTTCTAAATTATAAATATACTCTGTTGTAATTAAATTCAAAACAGCATCCCTAAAAAAATTCCAATTTTTTTCATTATCGAACTTTTTTTAGTTTTATCATTTTCATTCGAAAACGATCTATGAGTCAACGCTTCTTTCAAATATCCCTCATTTTTTTAAAACGATAATTTATCTTTTTCCATTAATTCTTCAGAGTTTTTTTATTTTTTTCAACATTGAATATTTAACTGCTATTAAAAAGCAGTACCCTCCTTTTTTCTCTATTTTTAATTCATCTTATGTTAAATTTAATAGAACTGTCATACTCCATTCTATCAATTATTCAATTTATTTAATTCACAAAAAGAGAAATCACAAAACTTATAAAATCAACTTTTTTTATAATCAGGAACATCAATTTATCAATCATTAATTTTTAAAAGTCTTCTAATATTCCATACTAATAAAATCAAATTTTTTTAAAATTATGTAATCTCTCTTTTGTTTATTTATTATCCTTTATATTTTCTAAATGCTAAAACTGCATTGTGTCCACCAAATCCTAATGAACTAGACATTCCTACTTCTATTTCTTGTTTTCTAGCTTCATTTGGAACATAATCCAAGTCACATAATGGATCAGGATTTTCATAATTTATAGTTGGAGGCAAAACTCCTTCATCAATAGCTAATGCTAAAAATGCTGCTTCAATTCCTCCTGCTCCTCCTAATAAATGTCCTGTTGCTCCTTTTGTCGAACTTACTGCTAATTTATAGGCATGTTCACCAAATGCAGATTTTATTGCTTGTGTTTCATTTTTATCATTTGCAGGTGTAGATGTTCCGTGTGCATTTATATATCCAACTTCTTCAGGTTTAATGTTTCCTTGTTCTAATGCCATTCTAAATGCTCTTGCAGCACCTTCTCCACCATCAGATGGAGCTGTCATATGGTAAGCATCTCCTGTTTCTCCATATCCTACAACTTCTGCATAAATTTTTGCTCCACGTTTTTTAGCATGTTCCAATTCTTCTAATATCAATACTCCTGAACCTTCTCCTAGCACAAAACCATCTCTATCAGCAGTAAACGGTCTTGAAGCCTTTTTAGGATCTGGATTTGTTGATAATGCTTTTAAATTAGCAAATCCTGCAATTCCTGATGGAGTTACTGTAGCCTCAGTTCCTCCTGCTATCATCGCATCAGCTTTTCCTAACAAAATTGTTTGAAATGCATCTCCAATTGAATTCGTTCCAGAAGCACAAGCTGTAACAACTGTTTTATTCGGTCCTTTTGCTCCTGTATAAATTGAAGTATTTCCTGAAGCCATATTCAAAATAGCTGCTGGAATATAAAATGGTGATACTCTTTTTGGTCCTCTTGTTACAAGTTTTTCCACTTCTTGCTCAATTACATCCAATCCACCGATTCCAGAACCAATGATTACTCCTATTCTATCTGCATTTTCATCATTAATTTCCAATTTAGCATCTTCTAATGCTTCTTTTGCTGCTGCAATCGCAAATTGTGAAAATCTTGCTATTTTTTTCATTTCTTTTTTTTCAATATAATTTTCAGGTACAAAATCTTTTACTTCTGCTGCAATATGCACTGGATGTTGCGAACTATCAAATTGAGTAATTGTATCAATTCCGCATTCTCCATTTAATAAATTTGTCCACGCTTTTTCTTTTCCTGTCCCTAACGGAGTTACTAATCCTATTCCCGTTATAACTACTCTTCTCATTTACACACCTCTCATTTTTTTATTTAAAAATTATTTTTTTATATTTTTATATTATTATATCATCTTTTATATTATACTAGTTTTTTTAATTTTTTTCAATAAAAAAAGGGGACAATTCCCCTTTTTTTCAGATATTTATTGTTTAGCGTTGATGTAGTCAATTACATCTTTAACTGTTTTAATTTTTTTGTGCATCTTCATCAGGGTTTCTACATCAAATTCTTCTTCGAAAGCCATAATTAATTCTACTGTATCTAAAGAATCTGCTCCTAAATCATCTACGAATGAAGCGTCTTCAGTAACTTGACTTTCATCTACTCCTAATTGGTCCGCAACTATTGATTTAATTTTTATCTAGCATTATAATGCCACCTCCATTTTTCATATTCCAAATTATTATACCAAAACTTCTAAAAAAATTGCAACTGTTTTTTTAAATAACCGCTGTTATTTTTTTAAAATAAATTTTTATTTTAATTATCAAAATTATTATGTGAACTGCTTCCACTTACTTAAATATTTTTCTAAACTTTCAACATTCTCAATATTGATTACTTCTATACTTTTATCAATTTTCTTTATCAATCCAGCTAGAACCTTTCCTGGACCAACTTCATAAATTTTTGTTACTCCATTTTCAGCCAACTTATTAATTGTGTCAACCCATTTTACAGGACCGAATGTTTGATGATATAACTCATCTTTTATTTCATCAGCTTTTACTAATAAATTAGTTGTAGTATTTGCTACGATTGGAGTTTTCACATCATTCCAATTATAATTATCGAATTCTTTTTTCAAAACTTCAGCAACAGGTTTCATCAATGATGAATGGAAAGGCCCTGAAACAGCTAAAAGTAACGCTCTTCTTGCTCCTTTTTCTTTAAATGTTTCTAAATTTGCTTCTAAAACACTTCTTTCTCCTGCAACTACAGTTTGTTTAGGTTCATTGTAATTAACTGCTTCTATTACACCATCAATATTTGAGCAAATTTCTTCCACTTCAGTAGCCGATAATCCTAAAATTGCTGCCATCGAACCGTCTACTTTAGCATTACTCATAATATCTCCTCTTTTTGCAATAAGTTTCATAGTTTCAATTTCACTTAAAACTCCTGCTGCATATAACGAACTATATTCACCTAAACTGTGTCCCGCTACAAATTCTGGCTCAATCCCCTTTTCTTTTAACAATTTTGTTAAAATTACTGAATACAAAGCAATTGCAGGTTGAGCAAACTTAGTATTTTTTAATTCTTCGTCAGTTCCTTCAAACAAAACTCTTTTTACTTCTTCATTTTCTAAATTAGAAAATATTTCGTCTATTGATTTTTTTGTTTCTTCATTTACTTCTTCGTATAATTTTTTTCCCATTCCAGCAAATTGTGTTCCTTGTCCAGGAAATACAAAAAGCAATTTTTTTGACATTTAAATTCCTCCAACTAATTATTTTTTTATCTTGATCTACAATTTCAGCATCTTTAATTTCATTTACTTTTTGATGATTTAGAGCTATACACTGTTTTTTTCTGTTATTTTTCTTTTTTTCAATAATTCCTAATGCTAATATAACTCCTCCAAATACTAAAATTCCAATTGGTAATATGAAGTCAAATTGTTCTTTAAAGAAATCATCTAAATATAAATAAACACCTATTCCTATCAATGCCCATCCAAATTTTTTTCTTTTTTTAATTGAAAAGAAAATTCCAATCAAAATAAACAATACTTGATAATTTAAAAATATATCTTGCTGCTTCAGGAATATATTGTTGTAGCAAATAAAATAGACCAACTAAAATAACAATTAATCCCCACCATATTTTTCTTATTCACAGTACATCATCCTCTCTATAATTTTTTTATTTTTATTTTTTTATTTTTGACCATTCAAATAAAAATCGAACCGTATGTTAAACCTCCACCAAATCCAGTGGCTACGATTTTATCACCTTTTTTGAATCTTCCTTCTTTACTAGCTTCATCCAATGCTATTGGTATTGACGCTCCCGAAGTATTTCCATATTTATGTAAATTAACAAAAAACTTATCCAATGGTTGGTTAAATCTTTTTGCAATAGACTCAATAATTCTAACATTTGCTTGATGTGGTATAAAAAAATATCAATATCATCAGCTATTAAATTTTGTTGTGTTAAAACATTTTCTACTGATTCAGGGAATGCTTTCACAGCAAATTTAAATATTTCTCTACCATTCATTTTTAAATAAACTTCTCTATTTTCAATAGTTTCTGCTGTTGCAGCTTTTCTAGAACCACCTGCTGGTACAATTAATTCACAAGCTCCTGAACCATCTGCCGCCAAATGACTTGCCAAGAATCCTCCTGTTTCAACTTCTCCTAGTACCACAGCACCAGCTCCATCTCCAAACAAAATACAAGTCCCTCTATCTTCCCAGTCTATCACTCTCGACATTGTTTCTGCACCAATTACAAGAACTTTTTTGTAAATTCCAGCTTTTATAAAACTATATCCTGTTGTAAAACCATAAATAAATCCTGTACATGCTGCACTCACATCAAATGCCGCTGCTTTAATCCCCAATTTATCTTGAACTAATGCTGCTGTCGAAGGCGTTAAATGATCCTGTGTCATTGTCGCAACAATTATTAATTCAATCTCATTTTTATCAATTCCTGCATCAATTATCGCCTTTTCTGCGGCTTTAAATGCTAAATCAGAAGTTGCTTCATCGTCTGCTGCTATCCTTCTTTCACGTATTCCTGTTCTAGTTGTTATCCATTCATCATTTGTATCAACGATTTTCGCTAAATCATCATTCGTCAATATTCTTTCAGGAACATAAGAACCTGTTCCCATTATTCCAACTCTCATTTGTTCACCTCTTTTTTATTCTATCAATTCTTAGTTTTCAATTATCTAAACTTATCCTATTTTTAGTTTATCACAAAAATTTAAAAAAATACAATTGATATTGATTATTTATTATAGTCTTTTTATCTTATAATAAATATAGATATCTAAAAAAAATTTCGTATACCAACAAATTTTTACTAAATATAAATTTTTTACAACTTGTCAAATATACGAATTTTTCTTTAATTTAAAAGGAATTCCAATTCCATTTTCAAAAACATTTATTTCGTTCTCTAATTCTTTCAAATCTTGATGAATAAAAGTGCTCGTTATCCAATCCTAACCTAAACATTCTAAATAATACTTCATTTTTTTATAATTCATTTTCAAACATATATTCTTCAATAATTAATTTCAATTTATTTTTCATCTTTCTCAAAATCTATTACTAAAGTTACTGTTGCATCGCTCATTTCCTCAATATTTAATTTTTCTTTTGTTTACCAAGTAATCTACGATACTTCTTTTTATAATAATTTCTAAATTTTTCTTCCACTTCTTCTCTAGTTTTATCTAAATTTTTCTTTAAGATAGACAACTACTTTATCTAAAAAAATATCAGTTTTTCTCATCTCCTATTTATTTCTATGTTAAACAAATTTATGATTAAAATTTATAAGTATAACCTAAAGAAAATACTCCAACTTCTTTATCATATTTAACTTTCGATTTATCCAATTTTTATTCCATGAGTTATTTCTGGCTCTCCATTTTCTGAATTATATTTAACATATCCAACACCGAATTTCCATTCGTGATTTTCTGTCGGCTTAAATGTCAATCCTGTCGTATAAATTTGCGCATTTATAGCATATTCAGTATCGTTGTACGATTGTTTTGGAGCACCTGTGTGAGCATAATTATAACCTGCGTGCCAAGTCCATTTTGGCGAAAAATCTGTAGTCAACTCCAAAGTTCACTTCATGTCCGTCTCTATAGTCTATTCCATCCATATTTGCTGCTTTATTGAAGTAATGAATATATCCTCCTGAAACAGTCCAGTCATTAATATCTTTAGAAACTCCTAACGACAATACTCCTGGTAAATCTCTTCTTGAATTTACACCATTTGCATATTTAGGATAAAAATCTGATAATCCAATTTTTCTCCCAGCTAAAGTCATATCTGTACTTTCTGTAGCTTTTTGTCTTGAATTTCAATTTTACAGGCGTTTCATATTTTTACAGCAAAATTCAATGTATCAGTCGCTTTATAATCTAAAACCTAATACCGCTCCAACACCGTCTGCTCTTCTTCTAGAATCTAAATACAATTCATTTCCTTTCAAACCAACTCTTGCACCAACAAATGGATTATATCCGAAAGAAGCGTGTCCATTTAATTTTCTCATGGCGTGAACATATTTTAGTCCTCCACCGATTGATAATTTATCAGTCAATTGATGCGCTCCTCAAGCATTAATTGATAATATCTATTTTGTCCACTAAATTGGTTTCTAGTAACTTTTTGCTCCTAATAATCCACGAGTCATATTGTCAAATGTTTCTGCTGCCAAATTTATTCCAGCCACTCCTTCATCATATTTCAAAGTAGCTCCTCCCGCAACAACACTTGCATTAGCAAAAATAGAATTACTTCCCTTCTTTTGAACATAGTTAAACGACGGTGCTCCAGCATATCTATTTGAAGCCATCTTTTTTTCCCATTCAATGTCATTGATTCTTGAATCATAGAATTTTTGCATATTTACATTAAAATATTTTTCCATCTTCCAAAAAAATGCCGTTCCCGCTGGATTGTAAAAATACTCCTTCTACAGTTATTTTTCCCAGTTTGCGATGGATTTTTGAAAATATGAAGCCGAATTATTTGATAAATAGTCCATACTTACTGCATTCAATGCCAAAGCACTTAAAAAAAGCTGCTAATATTATTTTTTTAATCTCATTTTTTCTCCTTAATTTCCTATAATTTTTTTCATTTTTTTAATATAAGTTTTTTTATTTTTTTAATATTTTTACAATTATTTATTCTAAAATCATCAAATTTATTACAAAAATAATAAATAAAATCAATATTAAAATTGCAACTTATACTATCGTTTGTTTAATATAACACATGTTATACTAATTGTCAACCAAAAAAATTATTTGATAATCAAAGAATTTTTATTGAACATACACTCCAAAATCTTTATTGTCAACTAAAATCTCAATATTCGGAACATCTTTATATTTTGGATAAATTTCCGTCAAAAACCAAGCTACAAGCTCTTCATCTCTTTCAATTTCTGTACCATTATTTACAAATACACTTACAACTAGCTCCTTGAAATTTTCCATTCCTTGCTCAATATCGCTTAAAATCTGTTCTTTCGTCTGTCCTTTTTGTACAAATCATTAATAAGCACATTTGATATTCGCTTTTTAATTTTTCCAAAACTCTTTCATTTAAAATAAAATTTTTCTTCAAAACCTTAGCTCTATAATTATTGTCAAAAGTTTCCAATCCGAATGCAAATCTTACTTCTTGTTCAGAAAAATATTCTCTAATTTCATTCAATCTATTTAAGTACCCAAAATACGCTTCAAAATAAAGTATTTTTATATTTTTCTCTTTACAAACTTCTCTTATTTTCTCCAATGTCGCACCATTTAGCTCAAACACCGACCCAGAGTTTATAACTTCAAGAACTCCATATTCTCCAGTAACTCTACTCAAAGCCTCAAAATTTACTTTTTTCATCTCTTCTTCGTCATTCGTATTATCCAAAATGTAATTACAAAAAGCGCACTTCCCATAAGCACAGCTAAACCCTTTTAATAATACGATTTCACGAGGATTTTTCTCTTTTATTACACTATATCTTTCCATGTTATATTTATACCTTTTTTTATTTTTTTCATCTTATTTATTTAATTTTTAAAAATAATTTATAACAAATCTAATATTAATCACTTATTTTTACCTTGTTTTTTCCATAAAGTCGCAATATACACAAAAGGTGTGTCAAGCAGTGAAATTACGATTTTTAATAAATATGTTGAAAATATGATTCCGATTACTGTTTTAAATGGATAAACTCCTGTAAATGCCAAAAATGAAAATACAATATTATCTAAAATTTGACTTATCATTGTACTTGCGTTGTTTCTAATCCAAATATCTCTATAAGATGGTCTAAATTTTCTAATAAATTGATAAGACCAAATATCAAACGACTGAGAAACTGCAAATCCGCATACACTTGAAATTGCAAGTCTTGGCATGAATCCAAATACTGCTGATAAAGCACCTTGCATTGTATCATCAGGCGAAACTTTTACTTTTAGCACAATTTGCATTATAAATGTCGTAAATAACATTGCAGCAAAACCTAGCGAAACCACTTTTCTCGAATAATGTTTCCCTTCGTTTTCTGTCAAAATATCCGACGCCAAATAAATTCCTCCATAAGCAATATTTCCCATTGTAATTCCGTCAAAACCAAACAAAGTCATCATTTTCCCAACTTGAATATTAGCTAGAACGATTGATAACGGCACAACTGATAGTAGTCCTCCTTTTCCCCAAAATCTATAGGCAAGTACTACTGCCGAAAAATTTAAAATTAAATACGAAAGCCATAACAGCTCATTTACTCCAAATTGAAAATTATTCAATTTTTCCACTTCCTTTCTTTTTCTTGTTTGTGTTACTAAAATTCAATTTTTCTGATTTTTTAAAAATTTTTCAATGTTTATAGGAATCATTTTTTTCTTTATTTTTTTATTTATACTCGAACCTGTTTTAAAATCAAACTACCAAAAATTATATAAATCTAGATTTTTAAGTAAGTAGCTATAACTTTTTAAGTTTAGTTTTTAAAAGTAGTTTAACTATATTATTTATATTAAATAATATTACATAAAAAAATATATTATCCCAAAAAAACTTTTTAGAATAATATATCTCATAAAAGGTTTTTATCGATGGATTTTTCCCAAACATCAAAAAAATTTTTTTACTTATCATTATTTTAGTTATTTTTTTATTGGCTTTTATTATACAAGTTTTTTTAAAAAAATTTCAAGTACATAAAAATCAACTTTTTAAAAAAATTATTTAACTATTACAGCTGTTGGAACTGAAGGTACTCTATAACCATTTTCATTTCCTGGTGTTGAATTTCCTAACCAGTCGTATATAAATTTAATTTGGTCGTCATAATGTCTTACACATTTATGTGATTCAGGGTAAGTTCCTATTTTTTTAGCTGTTGCAGCTTTTCTTGCGTTTCTTGTTGCTTTTGGTTCAAATAATGATGGGATACTGTGCATATATCCTCCGCCACTGATTCTTACAGCATTTTTAGCATCTCCAACAACTGTTTTGTTATCAGAACCTGTGTATTGCATAACTGGTTTAGAATACGCTACCAAGAATACTCCATATGGTGTTGCATAAGAACCTCCACCATCTTTACCTGTCGTTACAAATGAAGATGTTACAACGTTCCATCCGTTCCCACTTTTTTCTACAACCATTTCATCTTGACTTGATCTGTCAATATAGATAAATCTTGTAATTTCGCCTGTTATCCCTGTATCTTTTAATAATTTTCTAGTTGCCTTTTTCAAGTAATAATCTTTACCATCATAAGCATCTATTTTAACTTTAACATATTTATCAGTTTCTTCAACAATTGACATAATACTTCTATCAGGAATATTTATAAAATCTTTAAAATCTGCTGATAAATATCCTCTTTCACTTTGATTTTCTCTATTTCCGTATTTATCTTTTGAAGAACCGCTTCCTCCTCCAAGTGGAGTATAATCATCTAGCACATATATTTTCTGATTTTTACCCAACTCATCTTTTTACAAATTTATTAGTTTTTTTCAATTTTTATGCATCATATCTGACCAATCAAATTCTCTTTTTTTATAGTCGCTGAATCAGAAATATATCCTAATTTCCCATCAAAGTAAACTTCATACCATTCTCCTGAACCATCTTTTTCCTTTTTACTTTTTCCGACAGTTTTATATTTATGGCTATAACTAGCAGTTTTTCAATACCGCAGCATTATTGCTTGGTTCTTTTCTAATATTCGCTGTTGATGATTTTTATAAATACAAATTCATCCATATCTTTAGGCGAATTTTTTTATCATATTTATAATTGAATGATAAATTTTTTTGGTCTTTCTTTCAAAAAAATATTTGATATAAGGATAAGGCCCTTTTTATTGAATTATTTACAGATTTAACCACTTCTGTTGTCGAATCTTTTTCATCTTTTTATAACTTTATCTTGCGCTGTATTTCCATTTTTTTCAAATCATCTGGAACTTGATTTTTTTCTACTTGGCTTACAGGATTTTTTTCACTTCTGGTTCAGTAGTTTTTTTGTTTCAGTTGGCTTTTGTTGCTGGAATCAACGGTTTTTTTGTCATCTTTTTTTACTTCGTTTTTTTAAGTGCTTCTTTTTTTCGTATAAACAGCTTTTTATTTCATTTGTAATATTATCAAATTCTTCTCCCAATTTTTTTCTTTCAGAACTGTTTTTTTCTACTCTTTTTCCCTTTTTTTCAAATGAACTTGCTTTTTTTATATACGGTGTAAATCTCATTTGAACTTTATCACCATTTTCCAAATATTCAATTTCTACTTTATCCTTGTTCCCATCTCCATTTAAATCTGGCGTAATCTCTAATTTCTTCCATTCTACTTTCGTTGTTTCCACTTTTGTCGTTTCTGCTTTTTTTGTTTCTACTTTTTTTAGTATTAATAGTTTTAGTATTATCAGTCTTAGTAGCCGCTGCACTTGCTGAAAATGCTGTTACCAGCATCAAAGCAGCTAAGAAAAAAATTTTATTTTACCAAACTTCATAACTCTCACCTCATTTTTTTGTTTATGACACTTTATCTAATTTTATAACTTTGTACTTTTTCATTATAATTATACCACTTAACTTTTTGAAATTCAAAAAAATAATTTTTTTCAAATAAATTTAAGTTCATTAAAAGTACGATTACAACCGTATTTTTCTTCTGGTATTGTATTGTCGCCTTCTTTTTCCTTACTATTTCCATTTATCCAATTTACTATATATTCAATTTGGTCATCATAATGTCTTACACATTTATGTGATTCTCTGTAAGTCCCAATTTTACTAGCTGTATATGCCTTAGCTCCTTCTCCAGCTCCAGTATTTACTGGTATTCCATGAAGATAAGCTCCTCCACTAAATCTAACAGCATAATTTGCTTGTCCTCCGATCGCTAAATCAGGTCTTCCTGGTAACACTTTGTCTCCTGGTCTTGCATGTCTTGTAAATAGCATATACGGTCTTGTGAACGATACTAAAAAGGCTCCATGTGGCGTAGCATAAGAACTGACACCATCGTCTTTTCCTGTCGTTACAAACGAATATGATATAACTTCATATTTTCCAGTTTCTGGATTTCTTTGGAAAAGAACTTCATTCTGACTGTTAGGATCAATTGCTATAAATTTATTTACAACTTTATCTATCTCGATTTTTTTAGACACTTCTCCAGTTTTCTCAACATAATAAGGTCCACCATAAAAAGGCGTTTCTATTTTCAACATTCCTTTTTCTTCGCCTAAAATTCTAAAAATTGTTTGGTCTGGAATATTTATAAAATCTCCTTTTTTATCTGGATTAGTATAACCTCTAACACTTTGGTTTTCTCTGTTTCCAAATTTATCAGCTTTACTATAAATATCTTTTTGTTAATGGCTTATATTCTGTAATAATATGTAATTCTTGATTACTATTTTTTTACTTTCTTCTATAAATTTATTAAAAGTTTCTATTTTTTTCAACCATTCTATCCCAGTAAAATCCTCTTTCTGAAACATTATCACCTTGAGATTTTTATAAATCCTTTAATTGTAGGTTCTTTAACCTTTTTTTGTACTTTTTTTCCCATTAGCATCTTTTTGTTACTTCAGTTTTTTTCCCTCGTTAACTCTGTATAATACCATTTTTTTGACCATTTTTATCAATTTCAAATAAAAATTTTTTTGGTTTTTTCTTTTGTAAGCTAAACTTGCTAAATTTTTGTGCATTATCATTAGGCGCTGCCTTCATTGCAGTTCCTCTTTTTATAAATAAAAAAATTATCTAAATTATCAGGACTATTTTTTTGTATTTAATTTTTACTAAAATCTATATCGTCATTTCTATTATCTGTTACAATTTTTTTACATACCTTACTTCATTTGCTTGAGGATCTTTTTGAATATTCATTAAAGTATTTTTTTACTAAATCAATTTTTATCTTTAACTTCCTTCAAATCAAACACATCATTTTTTTCTTATCAAAAGTTATTTGATATGCTAATTTATATCCTCCATTTTTGTTGAGTATAAATCGAATACACATCTTCTATTTCCAAATTATTCAACTTATAATTTACAACTATTTTTTTCTTTAGCTCCATCATTATTCAAATCATACTCATAAACATTTTTTTCATACCCTTTAACTTCAAAAATTTTTCTGAGTAATCCTTTGGTACATCTACTTTTTGAAACTTCACTCGATATCCCGGCACAAGTGATAAATAAATTAGCCAAAACAAATATTCCCGCTTTTTATTTTTTTAAAAATTCTCTCTTTCATTCTTCCTCCATAATTTCCTCAATTTATTTAAAATAGTGAACTAATTTAATTTTTGATTCTAGGGATATCAACTATGAAATCTTTTTTTCAATTTTTTTCTTTTTTGTTCTAAATATTTTTGCTTTATCCCTTTCTCTCAATTCTACATTCTCTTTTTTTGATTACTTATTATATCATATTATTTATTTTTTTATCGACCTTAAAATTTTTCTTTTTCAAAATTCCCAATTTTTTTCTTTAATTTTTTTCAAATTCATTACTTACAAAATCTAGGATATTCTTCCTTAACAGCATTATAAATTCTCTCTAAAACCGCCTCAATATATCTCGTAGGCACCGCCAAATTAATTCTCTCAAATCCAGAACCAGCTTTTCCAAAAATATATCCCTCATTAAAAAACGCATTTGCCTTTTTCGTCATAAATGCCTTTAACTCTTCATCTTTCAATCCTAAATCCCTAAAATCAAGCCATTGTAAATAAGTTCCTTCAATTAACGGAGCTTTAAATCCAATAAACTTTTCTTCAAAAAATTGTTTTACCAACTTTTGATTTTTATCCACTAATTTCAAAAACTGATTAAACCATTCTTCTGCTTCATTATACGCCAACTCACAAGCCTTAAATCCAAGTGCTGCAAACACATGTGAACCATCTTTCGTCATTTGAGCCTCAAACTGTTTTCTCAATTTCTTATTTTTAATAATAATATTCGAAACTCCAATTCCAGCCAAATTAAAACTTTTAGTAGGCGCAGTACAAGTAACTGTTATCTCTGCCAATTCATCCGATAAAGTCTGTAAAACAGTATGCTTAAATCCAGGCATCAAAATATCACAATGAATCTCATCAGAAATAATTATTAAATCATTCTCCAATGCAATTTTCCCTATCTTTTCAAGCTCTTCCCTTTTCCAAACTCTTCCAACTGGATTATGCGGACTACACAAAATCAACATTTTATTATTCTTATCTTTTGCAAACTCTTCAAACTTCTCAAAATCAATTTCATAATATCCGTCAGTTTCAATCAATCCGCAATCGACAATTTTTCTATTAGAAGATTTAATCGCATTATAAAAAGGATAATATACTGGCGTAAAAATAATTACACCCTCACCTTCTTGTAAATAAGCCTTCACCCCTGTATAAAGTGCCGCAACTACACCACTCGTGCAAACAATCCAATCCTTTTCCACTTCAAAATTATGTCTTCTCTTCATCCACGAAATAACCGCTTCATAATATTTGTCAGTCGCTCCAGTATAACCTAAAATCGCCTCATCAATATATTTTTTCAATCCTTCTCTTATCTCAGGAGCAATCTTTAACTCCATATCCGCCACAGAAAACGGAACAATATCATCTGATAAATTAGGCACTTCTCTGTACATTGCTTCCCATTTAAATGAACCTTGTCCTTTTCTGCTTAAAAGTGTTTCAAAATCGTAATTTTCTGACATTTTCCAACCTTTCTATTTATTTTATTCAGTTTCTGCATCTTCATCAAAATTCTTTTCTAAATACAGTAATCTATTCATTGTTTCTGTTTCCAAATCACTTGCTGAATATTCTTTTAATATATCTGGATATTCTTTTAGCACGTGCAATACTTTTGAATAATATTGTTTTTGCAAGTTTAATATTTTTATTTTCCTCATAGTAATTTCCAACATTAAATAATGCTAATGGATTTGATTTTTCTGCAGCTTTTAAATAAAATTTTATAGCTTCTTTTTCATTTTCTTCTTTACTATAGATGTTAGCAAGATTATTCATAGCTGTTGTATGTCCTCTCTCAGCTGCTTTCGCATACCATTTTTTAGAATCTTCCATTCTTCCTTGTTCAAATGCAAAAAGCCCTAACTCGTACATTGCCACAACATGATCTTTTTCTGCAGCTTTTTTTAACCACGTGTCAACTTCTCTTGTATATTCACCAGTTTCTGAATAGATTGATAAAGCATAATTATACATAAACTTACTATCGCCAAACTCGCATCCCTTTAAAATATTTTTTTATATTTTTTTCCTTGTTTCCCTTCTTTTTATTTAATATTGCTAAGTTATAATAACATTCCTTTATCCCATATTTTTTTCAACCAATATTTTTTTAAATATTTTTTTCAGCTTTTTCAAAATCTCCACTGGTTAGATAGACATTTGCTTGACTGTTATATACATTTATTAATTTTTTTCAATAGCACTTTCTTTAAGATGTGGTACTTTTTCTATCACTTCCTGAAAATATTTCTCAGCTTTTTCAAAATTTCCAATTTCATAATAAACATATCCTAAATTATATTTTTGCCTCCAAAAAAACCCTAATTTTTTTCAGACTCTAAGTACCATTTTTTTCAGCCATTTTATAATCTTTTTTTATGAAAAATAAAGATTTCCTAAACTTAAAAAGTCTTCTCCTCTTTTAGTTTCATCTTTTTTTCAATTAACTCTCTAAACTTTTCTATATTTTTCAGTTGCTTGATAAAGATTGAATAATTTATCCTTTGAATCAGGACTTCCATTTTTCCAATGCCATTTTATAATATTTTTTTCAGAATTTTTCAAAATCACCTTCAACAAAATATGCATCACCTAAACAATTAGGAGCATACTTATCATCTTTCTTATTTTTTTAATATTGTAAAATTTATTTCTTTCACTTTATCATAATTATCTTGAAACATATAATAATTTGACATGTAGGCTAACACATCATAATCTTCCTTATCATCAAGTTTATTGTACCATTCCAGCATTTTTCTCTTCATTATTATTTTTTTGCATAAAAATATAGCAAGACTTTTTCTTTTGCTATATTTTCTCCTTGATTTGCAGCCTTTAGACAATATTTTTTTCATACATTTCATCATCTTTATCCATATAAAAAGTAGCTAACATTGTTGAAGCAGGAGGAAAATAATCTTCTATTCGTTCAAAATACAATTTTGAAACTTCTGGATAAAGTTCCCTTGTATCCATTCCCAACTTCATCATTTCATTAATTTGCTCTTTTGTTAAATTTTTCTCCTGCTTTATCAATATGCTCCTTAGCAATCTTCAAATATTTTTTCTCTTCATTATTTTTATTTCGAAATTTGTCAATTATTTTTCCAAATACACCCAATCAATTCACCATCCTTAAAACAAAGACGGAAACAGCACTAACTTTTTTCAGTCATCCTGTCCCGCCTTAATATTTCAAATTTTTAATTTTTTAGAATAACCCAGAAATTACTCCGTGTTCATCAACATCTATTAATTCAGCTGATGGCTTTCTAGGTAATCCTGGCATATCTATGATTGTTCCTGCCATTGCTACTAGGAAACCTGCTCCTGCTGATAATCTAACTTCATTAATTGTTATTTTAAATCCTGTTGGTCTTCCTAACAATTTAGGATCATCAGATAATGATTTTTGTGTTTTCGATACACAGATCGGCAATTTGTCATATCCTAATTCTACGTATTTTTTAATATTATTTAATGCTTTAGCTGTAAAGTTTACTCCATCAGCTCCGTAAATTTCTTTTGCAATCTTTTCTACTTTTTCTTGAACAGTTAAATCTAAATCGTATAATGGTTTGAATTTAGTTTCAGATTTTTCATTTTCATCAATTGCTGATAAAACTTTTTTTCAACTAATTCTTTTCCACCTTCTCCACCTTTTTTTCCCAGATTTCACATAAAGCTACTTCTACACCTAATTCTTTACAATAATCTCTAATCACTTGAACTTCAGCGTCAGTGTCAGTAATAAATTTATTAATTGCAACAACTACTGGAACATTGTATTTTTGCATACTTTCAATATGTCTTTCAAGATTAACCAATCCTTTTTTCAATGTTTCAATATTTTCAGTTTTCAAATCTTTATCTCCACCGTGATGTTTCAAAGCTCTAACAGTTGCAACGATAACAATTGTATTTGGATCTAAATTTGCTTTTCTTGATTTTATATCTAAAAATTTCTCAGCACCTAAATCTGCTGCAAATCCTGCTTCTGTAATTGCATAATCTGATAATTTCAAAGCCATTTTTGTTGCTAACACTGAATTACATCCATGAGCAATGTTCGCAAAAGGCCCTCCATGAATAAATACAGGTGTATTTTCTAAAGTTTGAACTAAATTAGGTTTTATTGCATCTTTTAACAATGCAGTAACTGCACCTTCTATTTTCAAGTCTTTTACTTTTAAAACTTCGCCTTTTCTATTGTAACCAAATACAATCTCTCCAATTCTTTCTTTCAAGTCAGAAATTGAAGTTGCTAAACAGAAAATTGCCATAATTTCAGACGCCACTGTAATTTGGAATGAAGACTGTCTAGGAATCCCATTTAATCTTCCACCTATCCCAATAACAATATCTCTCAATGCTCTATCATTCATATCAACTACACGTTTCCAAGAAATATTATTCACATCAATATCCAATTCATTTCCATGATTCAAATGATTATCAATACAAGCTGAAACTAAGTTATGAGCTGCTGATATCGCATGTAAATCACCAGTAAAATGCAAGTTTATATCTTCCATTGGTACAACTTGTGACATTCCCCCTCCAGTTGCTCCACCTTTCATTCCAAAAACTGGTCCTAATGATGGTTCTCTTAACGCCGCTATTGAATTATATCCAAGTTTATTAAATGCTTGTGTCAATCCAACTGTTACTGTTGATTTCCCTTCACCTGGAGGTGTTGGAGTGATTGCTGTCACTAAGATTAATTTCCCATCTTTTTTATCTTTATTTTTTTCTAGTACTTCCAAGCTAACTTTTGCCTTATATTTTCCATATTGTTCATAATCATCCTCTGTAAGTCCTATTTTTTCCGCAATAACATTAATTCTTTCCATTTTCGCCTTTTGAGCTATTTCTATATCTGTCATTTTTTTCCTCCTAAAAAAATAAATTTATGATTTAACAATATGAGCTTGTGCATATATTGTTTTTTTCAACTATATTATACTAAAAAAAGCTATCTAAGTCCAGTCTTTTTTTATCATATTTCTTAAAAATTATTATTTTTTTGTATTCATTTCATTTGTATGACTCGATATTAACTAAATTTTTAATGAAATTATATTAGATTTCTTTCTTTTTTTAATGATAAAATTATTTACTAAATAAATATAAAAGAATTATCAGATATTTTTTTGATTTATCTGAAAAAAAGAAAGGATTTTTTTAATTTATGAGAAAAAAAGGATTTTTTTACATCTGTCCTTATGTTACTGGCTATGGTTCCAGGAAATTTACATGCAAAAGCGAAAGCAAAGAAAATTACAAAAAATAAGACAAGTTTGGCACATAAAGGAACAAAACATTCTACAAAAAAAAGAACATCTTCAGCAAGTTCTTCAGGTATGTATTCAACAACTAAAAACAACAGATCTCCAATTGTTACAAAAAAAATGAATGAGCTTAGAAAATATCATGAAAAAGTTCTTCATTCAGGAACTCCTGCTCAAAAAAAGAAAGTTTTTGCTCAAAAAAAATTATTGGCATCTTATAATAATTGGAAAGGTACAAAATATGCTTGGGGTGGTGATTCTAAGAGAGGAATTGACTGTTCTGCATTGACACGTAGAGTTTATCGTGAAGTTTATCATAAAGAATTACCTAGAGTTTCTACTCAACAAGTTAAGTTAGGAAGAAAAGTCGCTACAAAAAATTTACAGCCAGGGGATATTTTATTTTTTAAACCAGGAGGAAGAACGAATCATACAACCGTTTACGTTGGAAATTCATTGTTTATTAATGCTTCATCTTCTAAAGGTGTAGTTATGTCTTCTTTGAAAAGTCCTTACTGGAAAAAATATTATAAATATTCTGTTAGAATAAACAAAAAAATACTTAGAGATTACCTCTCTAAGTATTTTTTTATTCTATATTATTTACACCCTTTTAAATTTAAGTAATATCATTTTTTTCCCAGAATTATAAACATAATCTAAATTTTCAAATTTATCAAATGTTTCAAAATTGAAATTTGTTCCATAAAGTTTTTTTCTACATATCCATCGAAAAAGCTTGAATCTACAACTATTCTTAGCTCACGTGTTTTTAGGATTGTACTCATATTTTTGTATTCTCAAAATAATTTAATTTGTCTGTAGGTACTGGCAACACTTCAAATTCACCATTTTTTTCATTTTTAAGAAATTCTGAGAAAACTTTTACTAAACTATTTTTCATAAACTTGTATACTTGCATATTCAATACTTTCAATTATTCTAATATCTCTATTGCTTTCATCATTTTTTTAGAATATTGATAATACGAAGCAAAATGAAAATAAATAATTATTAGCATAAAGAAAATTATTCCTCTTAATGGTATTGAAATATTATCTTTTTATTCCAATTGATTCTAAAAAAATACTGCAATTACTGAAGTTACTAAATGTGAAATTATTAAAATCAAAAATAATATTGCTACTTTTTGAAAAAAAGCTTCAAGTTTATTCGAATACATTCTTTTTTTCTTTTTATATTTTATTTCTTCATTTTAATGTTTTTTTCTTATCATTTTCAAATCATAAATATCTACTGGCTCATCACTTTCCACTATATTTTTTTCCTATTTGATATTTAAAAAAATTTGATTTAATTTTTTTCTTCGTTAACTTTAGCTTCTCGTATCGTATTCTTTATTTCTTCATCCTCAAATTTGTTTATTTCATGTCTTATTTTTCAATCTATAAAACAAATGAATAACAAGTCGTACTAATACTGTTGATGCAAGGGAAAAAAACACAATAGAAATCACGGCAACATCTACAACTGATTTTTGTAATGTCCACTTCTATGCTTTCTTTTTATTATTTCTGCAAAAAGAATACGATAAATCCATTTTGTTATAAAAAAATACTCACTAATTCCGTTACCAGTATTCCAATAAAAACTATCCAAAAAAATACAACCCTCTAAAATTTAACCCCATTTTTTTGTCAAATTTATTACTCTCATTTTAAAAAAATATTTTTAAGTCCATCTCATTTCCTTTCCTAAATCTCTAGTTGCTAAAACAATGTTTGCTGATTCGTTGCTGATAATTCAGGTATACATTTATTTTTCTTTTTAATAATTCTACAACTGTTTTTTATTTAATTTTTGTTCTCTTCGTTAAGTCTGCCAATGATAAAAAAATTCTCCTTTTTTCTCTTTCCTCTACCACATTTATTGCAACTGCTTCTCCAAGACCATCCATTGCAATCAATGGCATTCTAATTTTACCATCTTCAATTTTAAATGATTTTGCTTCCGATTTATAAATATCTATTTGCTCTAACTCAATTCCTCTGTAATGCATTTCAATCAAAATCTCATACAAAAATAGCTCTTGTTTTTCTTTTGGATTCAAATTACCTTTTTTATCCATTTCAAGTTTAGCTTTTTTCAAGTCGTCAACAGGTTTAAACATCATTGTCATTTTGAAATCACTAACTTTTCTATTTAAAAATGCTGTATAAAATTCAATTGGATAATGAACTTTGAAATAAGCAATTCTAACTGCCATCATTACGTATGCTACAGCATGTCCTTTTGGGAACATATATTTTATCTTTTCACATGAGTCAATATACCATTGCTGAACGCCGTGTTCTTTCATTTTAGTCGAGTATTCAATCCATTTTTCTCTATTTTTCGTAGGCTGACCTTTTCTGACAAACTCCATTATACTAAATGCTAACGATTTATCCAAACCATCATCAATAAGTTTATTCATAATATCATCCCGAACTGTTATAATTTCACTTAATGTCGCAGTCCCACTTCGCACATAATCTTGAGCATTATTCAACCAAACATCCGTTCCATGTGAAAGTCCTGATATTCTTACTAATTCCGCAAATGTTTTTGGTTTTGTATCAACTAACATTTGTTTTACAAAAGATGTTCCAAACTCAGGTATTCCCGATGTTCCAGTTGGTGAGCCAATATCTTTTGCAGTTACTCCTAAGGCTTCAGTACCACTAAATAAACTCATTACCTCTTTATCATCAAGTGGTATTGTGTATATATCAACACCTGTCAAATCCTGTAATATTCTTAATGTTGTTGGATCATCGTGTCCTAATATATCTAATTTTACCAATTGTTCGTCCATTACGTGATAATCAAAATGTGTTGTTTTTGAAGTAGAAGTCATATCATTTGCAGGTCTTTGTACAGGACAAAAATCGTAAATTGATTTATCGTGTGGAACTACTATCATTCCACCTGGATGCTGTCCAGTAGTTTTTCTAGCACCTTCACAACCTTTTGCAATTCTTGTAATTTCTGCTTTTCTCTTGCTAATTTCTGGCGTTCCTTCTACTTCTTCAAAATATTTCTTCACATAACCAAACGCATTTCGCTCAGCCAAAGTAGAAATTGTTCCCGCCCTAAATACATTATCTGAACCAAACAATTCTTCAGTATACTTATGAATTTTTGATTGATATTCTCCAGAAAAGTTCAAATCAATATCTGGAACTTTATCTCCATTGAATCCCATAAACACTTCAAATGGTATCGCATGACCGTCTTTTATGTATTTTGTACCACATTTTGGACAATCTTTATCAGGATAATCGACTCCACTTCCTTCAACCATCATAAATTCTGTGTGTTTACATTTTGGACAACGATAATGAGGATAAAGTCCATTAACTTCGGTAATTCCCATCAAATATGCAACAATGGAAGATCCAACCGAACCTCTTGAACCAACTAAATATCCAGCTTCAACTGATTTATTCACCAATTTTTGTGCAATCAAATACAATACCGCAAATCCGTTTCCAATAATCGAATTTAATTCTTTTTCAACTCTTTCTTTCAAATGATCTGGAATATCCTCACCATAAAGCTCTTCCAATCTCCTATAAGACATTTCTCTAACCTGATCTTCTGCTCCATCAATCTTCGGAGGATAAAATCCTGTTGGAATCGGTCTTACATGCTCAATCATATCATTAATCTTATTAGTATTCGCAACAACTACTTCATAAGCAATATCTTCTCCAAAATAGTCAAATTCCTTCAACATTTCATCAGTTGTTTTAAAGAAAAGTTTCTTATCATAAGAAAACTGTCTTCTTCCCATTCCACTTCCTAATACTAAAACACTTCTATTAATAGCTTCTCGTTCTTCAAGATAATGACAATCTCCCGTAGCAACCACAATTTTTCCTAACTTTTTACCTAATTCATAAAAGTATTGATTCATCTCTTTAATTACTTCTATATTGTCTATTTCCCCAGTTTCGACTGCATCTATGTAATTTGATAATGGATAAATTTCTATATAATCGTAAAATTTAGCTTTTTTTCCTCAATATCTTCTTTTTCTGTTCCACGAAGATATAATCTCGCCAATTCTCCACTATTTTTGAAACACAATAGAAGCTGAACTCGCTAACAATAGGTTTTCTCTCATTTCATTTAATAACGTTTTTTTGGAATTCTCGGTTTTCTATTTCCAAAAAAATTCAATATGAGATTTTGAAACTAATTCATATAATGTTTTTTTAATCCAGCTTGATTTTTTTACTAAAAATCATTGTATTTTTGAGTATCTGCATTTTTGGATATTTGTTTGTAAAGTTGTATTTATTTCTGATAATTTCAATATTTTACGACCAAGTACCATATTTAAAAATTTCTGAAACATTTCAGCAGTTGCTTTTGCGTCATCAACCGCTCTATGGTGATTTTCCAATGAAATTTTAAAGTAATTAGCAACATTTTTCAATCCAAATCTTTTTTGATCTGGCAACAATATTCTAGCCCAATGCAAAGTATCAATAACGCTTGGCGAATAATCTAACCCCAATCCTTTTGCTTTTTGATTCACAAATCCAACATCAAACTTCGCATTATGAGCTACAACAGTCGAATCTCCACAAAATTCTAAAAATTTTGGCAATACAACTTCAACTGTTTCAGCATCTTTTACCATTTCATCTGTGATACTTGTTAATTTTGTAATATTCTCTGGTATCGGAATTTCAGGATTTACAAAAACAGAAAAATCATCAATTATTTGGTTACCTTTCAGTTTAACTGCACCAATTTCGATTATTTTATCCTTAAAAGGATCCAATCCTGTCGTTTCCAAATCGAACACAACATAAGTCTCTTCTTCAATATTAATATCTTTTGGCTTCGTAATCATTTCTTGCTCATCATCTACAACATAAGCCTCTATTCCAAAGATTATCTTAAAATCTTCAGTCGCTTCCTTATACGCAAATGGATACGAATGAACTACTCCAAAATCAGTAACTGCCACTGCACTATGACCAAATTCTTTTGCCCTTTTTGCTAAATCTTTAGCAGACACAACTCCACTCATTTCACTCATATTTGTATGTGCATGTAACTCAATCCTTTTTTTCTCAGCATTATCCACTCTTTTTACATCTTTTGAAGGAATCTTATCCACTCTTTTTGTATTAACTATATACTCTTGCGTAAATCTATCCGCCTCAAAAATACCAATTACTTTTACCCAATCTCCAACTTTTATTTCCAAGTCTTCATCTGGTTTCAAAAAAATTCTACAACTTATTGAATCACTATAATCTGTAATCAGAAAATCATACATCAAATTTCCATTTTTAGTTTTCTTTATCTCTAATCCAAATATTTTCCCTTCTAATGCCACATCCTCTCCAGCATTCAAATATTCAAGAGCACTAAAAGGACTGGCTTTTCTATCCTCAGTGTTTGATCTATATTTATTTTTATTGTATGAAGTTGTAGTTTTTGATTGATTTTGATTTGAAGTCACAGGTTTTGGAATATCTTTAGCTTCAACTGGTTTTTCAAGATTATTAAAATGTTCCGCCAAATTTTTTCTCAATTCCTCAAAATCTCCAGTCGTCAATTCAACTTTTCTCTCTTCATCAGCAAACACTTCCGAAATTTTACTACTCAATCTATTAACAATTGGAGATTTTTTCACTTCTTCTACCATATGCTCGGCTGGTAATTTAATATAAAGTATCTTTTCAATATTATCCACTTCATAATTTGCAAATAAATATCGATATCTCTCACTCTCAAACTTATAATTTTTCAATATTAAATTTCACATATCCAATTACATTATCTTTAATAAGTTCAGGCTTAATATCATATTCCACTCTCAACGTCAATCCATTACCAAAACTTTTTATACAAAAGTTTCCTCAAATCCTCAATCTCCCTATCTGCGTTATAATTATTTATCTTCAAATGCAGTTCAATTATTTTTTTCTCAGAATACACACTAAGGCTATCTATCTCAAAACTTTTCATACTGTATTTGTCTAAAAAAATTATCCGCCGGTTTTATTTTTCATGTACCTTGCCATTTTTTTCCTCCCTTTTTACATTTTTTTATCCAAAACATTAAAAAAATTTTTTTCCACATTTTATTATACAAAAACTTTTACTCTTATTACAACATTTTTATTTCTAGAAAATTCTTAGCTCAAATAAAATTGACATTTTTCACTTTTTTTATTTCTTTTTCGTTAAAAAAACAAGGGTACGAAGTTCAAAAAAATACTTTACTTTTGTAAAAATATGCTATAATTATTCGTAAAAAAAATTTATGGAGGATTATTATGGGAAGACATGGTACAATAGCTGGACGTAAAGAAGCACAAGATAAAAAAAGAGCTGCTTCATTCACTAAACTTGTTAGATTGATTACAGTTGCTGCAAGAGGTGGAGAAAATCCAGAATTTAACGTAGCATTAAAACATGCTATTGAAAAAGCAAAAGCGATAAATATGCCTAATGACAACATTAACAGAGCAATAAAAAAAGGAGCGGGAACTGATGGTTCAACAGCTTTTGAAACATTAAACTATGAAGGATATGGACCTGCAGGAGTTGCAATTATCGTTGAAGCTCTTACTGATAACAAAAACAGAACAGCTTCATCTGTAAAAATGGCTTTTGATAGAAATGGTGGAAATCTTGGAGTTTCTGGATCAGTTTCATATATGTTTGGAAGAAAAGGTGAAATCATTATAGAAAAAACTGACGCAATTGACGAAGAAGCATTGATGGAAGTTGCTCTTGAAGCTGGAATGGAAGATATGGAAACTTTAGAAGATAGTTTCTACATCACAACTGAAACTGCAAATTTTGATGCTGTAGCTGATGCGTTAAGAAACGCTGGATATGAGTTATTAGAAGCAGATATTCAATATTTACCATCTATCGAAGTAGAATCTTTAGGAGAAGAAGATTTACAAAAATTGAAAAAATTAATTGATACTCTAGAAAATGACGACGATGTACAAAAAGTTCATCACAATTATGCTGGAGAATTATAAGAAAAAAAGAGGTTTTGGGCCTCTTTTTTTATTTAACATATATTTGTTTCCTATTCCTTAAATAATACAACATTTTTATAAAAAAATTAATACTAAATAAAGAGAGTCTTGAAACTCTCTTTAAACTGGCCTTTTTTTAACAATGAATATAAGTTTTTTTATTTCATTTATTAAATTAATTATACAACATTTTTTTATGAAAAGCAATAATATTGTATTTTTTTAACTATTTTTTTCAAACTTCACCTCAAATTCTTTTCCCCAAAAATGCAATCCCAATTTTTCAAGACTTTCTCAATCCCAGCATTTTTTTCAAAACAGAACTATATCCTTTCTCATCAATTTGATTTAACGCAACTTCACATTCCTTTTTCAAGTTTTTTTCATGAATTTTATCATTACTTAAATTTTTCTGTCCCATTAACAATTTTTCAATTCAATAATAATTCCTTCTTTTTCCTTCCAAAAATATTTTTTTAGGTTTTTAAAAAGTAAATCATATCTTCCTTTTTCCCGCAAAATTATTCGATGTAATTTCGTATTCATTTTTTTCAAAAATTAAAATCAATCCTAACATCAATCCGTGATAAAATTGCTCTTTGTAAGTTCCACTCACATCAAATATTCCAGTATTTTTCCAATAAAATTTCTTTTAGATATTTTTTTGAAATTTGAAATATCGCCATTTCTTAAAGAATCTGACATATACAAAAAAATTTTTTTCATAACTATCAAAGTATACTTCTATAAACATTTCTGAAAACATTTTTTTAATATCTCTTCGTTTGGTATTTTTTTAAATAAACATCATTTCCATTGTATTTTTTTCTGCCAAAGTTAAGTAACCACTATGAAAAAAATAAATTCCAAATATTTTTTTCAAAAATTTGCTTCAAATTACCAAAAAGTCATATTATCATTAATAATTTTTAAGATATTTTTTTATCCAGAAGTTTTTGTAAAATCATCAAAAATGCTGTCTCTTAACTTTTTCAAATACAATTTAATAAGACCATTTCCACTTGTATTTACCCAATAAGGTTTCAATTTTTCCATTTTTTTAAAAAAATTGATAATAGACCACGGATTATAAACTTGTCTATTTCCAAATAAATAACCATTATACCATTTTTGGACATCTTTCAATTCATACTCCAAACCAAAAATCTTCGACTGATTTTTTTCCACTTCGTTTTCTATAATCCCAAAAATATTCTGTAAATTCATCATCTAAAATTGTATGAACTTCTAAATTATTCAACCCAGAAAAAAATATTTTTCCTTAGCAACTCTCAAAATCCCAGTCATAACTCCCATTTCAAGATACTCATTATCCTTCAAAAACAGCTCCGTAAAAACTTTTGAAAAAAATCAATAGTTTCATCGTAATATCCCTCAATATAGGAATTTATTATCGGCTGGTCATATTCATCTATTAAAACAATCACTTTTTTTCCATAAAAATCATACAAATAATTTGACAAATCTGCCAACGAATTTTTCCAATTAGCAAGATTAGCTTCCTCCATCAAAATCGAATCAAACTTTCTCTTTTTTTCTTGTGCTAAGTTTTTTTCCTTCACAAACTCAAATTCATCATACAAGCCAGAAATAATATCTTTAATCATATCAAATCCATTTTTTTCCAATCTTTTTTTCCTGATATTTCTTAAACGAAACCGAAATCACAGGAAAATTCCCTTGCATATCAAAAATACTCACTTTTTAGAAATATTCAACCCTTCAAACAGTTTCCTGTTCTCATCTTTATTCTTAACATCAAAAAAAGTATTTAAGCATCGACATATTCAATGTTTTTCCCAAATCGTCTAGGACGAGTAAACAATTTCACTTGAGAGCCATCTTCTAAAAATATTTTCTATAAATTTTTGTTTTTATCAAAGTAATAGTAATTTTTTTCAATAATGTCTTTAAAATTGGATACTCCGATTGGCAGTTTTGTTTTTTTGCTGTTTTTCATATTGAATACCTCTTCCTTTCATTTTTTTACTAATCATTAATATCCATTTCCTCAAACTTCTTCGGATTCTCCCTTCCATTTTCTTCCCTTCAAAATAAACATTATTCCTATCTTTTCCATATTTTTCCACTCATTGTCACTTCAAAACTATCTATATCCGCTCCATTTATTTTTCACGAATTTTTTTCTCCATTCAAAAAAATAAACTCCATTTTTTATCTTTAAAATAATTAGAACTATCCATTGGAGATTCAATTCTTTCAAGAGTTTTTTTAAGTCAATATTTTTTTGCTGTTAAGTGGAATTATTTTTTTATTTTATCTTTTTTTGATTTTTCATTTTCCATCAATTTGTAAGATCCATTTTTTTGTCAACTAAAATTATATCGTACGACATTCCGCCATAAAAAAATATTAAAATTGTTAGGACTGATATTTCTTAATTTTTTTCCTTCATAAAAGACACTATTTTTTTATCTTTTATACACATTTCATTTATTACTTCGATACTGTTCATATCTATTCCTTCTACTTTTTCTCCCTCATAATAAACATTGTTTTTATCTTTAAAAAAAGTCAGTAGAATCTATTCGTTCAAATGAATTTATATCTGCTTTATCTACTTTTTTTAAAACTATCTTCATCAAAATAATAAATATTTTTATCATCTCCAAAAATACTTCCAATCTAATTCTTTAAGATTTTTTTAAAATCTATTTTTTTGCATTAATTGGAGTTATTTTTTTAAATTTTGTTCGTCTTCATCTTCTTCAAATTTATAAATTCCATTTCTATCTTTTTATAAAAATAACTTTGTATCTGCTCAAAATTATTAGGAACAATTCCATCCAATTTTTTTCCCACTATAATAAACATTATTTTTTTATCTTTCGCAAAATAAACAGAACTGCTGTAAGATGAAGTTAAAACTTCAAATGTTTGTAAATCAGCATTTTTTATTTTTATAAAGATTGCCACTCAATCCATAGTAAATATTATTTTTTTATCTTTAAAATAACCGTTATCTAATTTCTTTAATGTCTTCAAGTCAATTCCATCTGCTTTCAAAGCTTTTTTACCTTTATTTCAGTTTCATTAGAATCTATTAAAAATATGTAAACCATTTTTTTATCTTTTATAATATCATAACCAACTTCTTCAAAAAGTTTTTGCATCTACTCCAATCACTTTTTTTATTAAAGAAATAAACATTTTTATCATCTCTTGCAAAATAATCGTCAACAATTTCAAATGTTTTTCGGATTCGCACCAGCCAATTTTTTTCAAATTCCATTTTATCATCTTTATCATTCAAAAAAATATATTATCTTTATCTTTAAAATATTTGTTATAAGAATCTCCAAAAAAATTCTAAACTTGGAATGTCAACTCCTTTTTGTATCTAAAACTTTCACTTTATAAGTAATTTCATTAATTCCATCACTTTCTCTATCCAAATAGTAAACATTCTTATAATCTTTCACAAAATTAAACATATCATCCAATATTTCAAACCCTTTAGAACTCACGCCTTCCAACTTTTTGATTTCCAATAAAAAAATACTATTTTTTTATCTTTTGAAATAATTCCAAACTCAAATGTAGCTGGATCTGCTCCTTGTAGTATTTTTTTAAAGAAATATCTCCGTCATTATCTTCTGCATAATAAACAGCATTTTTTTATCTTTGTAATTTAATCCACCGAAAATATCTTCAAAAGTTGCCACATCAATATTAAGATTTTTTTAATCGGTTTTACTGTCACTTTATCATTATCATTTACAGAAATTTCATAAACATTTTTTTCTTATCTTTCAAATAATCCTCATTAAAGATTTTTAAGTCCATCTAGTCCTACAAAATCTAGTTTTTTCTCCCAAATAATAAACATTTTTTTACTATCCACTCCATAATTTCCGTTTACAACTTTAAATGTGTTTTTATCAACATTTTTTTCACAATTTTTTTATTTTTTTCCTTCTTCATCATTCACAAAGTAAACATTTTTTTCCCATCTCTCAAATAACTACTGAAAACAGAATTTCCATCATCCAAATATTCCAAATTATTTACATCAATTTTTCAAATTAATTTTTTTCAAGTTTTCCATCAGAAAAAAATAATAAATATTATTTTTTTATCCTTTATAAAATCACGCAATTCAATCATTTTTTTCAGCACTTTTTAACATCAATATCACTTTTTAATTTTTTTCAAGTCATTATCTGAATGATAATAAAAAAATTATTTTTTTATCTTTATACAAATCGTACATTTCAAAATATTTAAATGTGTCATAATCAATATTCAAACCATTTATTTTTCTTTATTTTTAAATTTTTTTCTTTTGTATTATCATCTGACTTGTCATATGAATTTCCTTCATTTACAGTCACCAAGTAATGATCATTGCCACTTTGAAAAAAATATAATCGTAATCTCCTAATTCTTCAACAACTTTAGCATTATTCGAAGAAATTCCATCTATTTTTTTCTCCAAAATAGTAAACGCCATTTTTTTATCTTTCCCAAATTCAGTATTCAAAATATCAAAACTACTTCTATCAATATTTTTTTCGACATTTCCAAAACCCAATTATAATTAGAGTCAGAATAATCATTTTTTTAAAGCAAAAAAACATTATTTTTTTATCCCTAAAATAGTAACTCTCTCCCATTCTTTCAAAAGTCTTCGCATCCACATTTTTTTAATATCTTTACGCTCATCCATATAAAAAAACTCTATTCTTATCTTTCGCTATCCAATTATCAAAATATTTAAAACTCGCAATATCTATATTTCCTAATTTTTTTCCCCTTTATTATAGACATTATTTTTTTATCTCTAGCAATAGAATACCCTAAAATTTCAAAAAGAATTTCTATCCGCTCCTGTTATTTTTTTCCAAATTATCTTTATCAATATAAACATTGCTTTTTATCTACATAATAGTCAAAGTAGGAATCTTTATTATTCTCTAAAACCTTAAAAACTTTTTCACATCAAGTCCATCAATCGAAACTTTTTTTCGTTTTTTTATTTCATTACTTGAAAAAAATAAGAAAGCGAATCAGTTTCAAATTTATACAAGTTTTTTTATCATCTTTTTACATATTTGGCATCCAAAATCTCAAATCCTCTAGGTGAAACATCTTTTTATCTTTTTCCCAATAAAATAAGTATTCTTGCTATCTTTTTCCAAAAAAGCCAGCCATTTCCATATTATCTTCTCCAACATTCTCCAAAGTCTTCGCATCAGCACCTTTCACTTTCGACTTAATTTCAAAATATGGCATTTTATAATAAACTTCTCCATTTTTCCTTAAAAATACTCAGCATTTGCGATAGTTCCCGCTAAAATAAATAAAATTAATATTTTTTTAATAGATTTTTTTGTTTTTCATATTCGCTCCTTATTTTTTTAATTTTTTTCGTTTTAATGTTAGATTTATCTAAATCCTTTTTTTGATAAATACTCATATTTCCTTTGTCATTCAAAAAAATATTAACCACATTGAACATCAACAAAAATATCTGAAAAAAATCTTTATTTTTTTCAATTTTTTTCACTATTAATAAAAAGTTCACAAATCCAGCATCAAAAATTAAAAGCTCTCCAATCTCCATCTTTAGACAAATCACTTCCTAACTGAAAAAAAGAACCGTATCGTATTTTTTTCTTTTTCTCCTTCCTTTTCTCTAGGGTCATATCCTTGAAAAAAATCAGGATATCCACCACAATGTGTTCTTGAATCAATTCCACACGCCTTTTTCATCTACTATTTCCATATTTTTTTGTCAATATACTCATTCCATTTAAAAATTATAGAATATATCATCTTCTACCTTTAAAAATATATCTTCCTTTTCTTTTTCTGACAATTTTTAAATTCATTTTTTTCCAAAGTTGTCTCAAGATATTTTTTTCCTGTTTTTTTCCTCACTTATCTCTGAAATATTATACATTGAAGAAAATTCCAATGCATATCCAATCTCTCTTCCAAGCGTTTCTCCAAAAGGAAAATCTCCACAATCAAATTTTGGATTATAAATCTCCTTCAATTCTTCTTCGCTATAATGTTCCCCAATATTTTCATAATAAATCACTTTCAAGTCATCTTCATCACAAACTTCAAAATCTGTATCCCCTTGCATATAAATTTGAATAAGCCCCTTTTCAGGAAAATTTTCGAGCCCTTTTAAATCCTCACAATTAATTTGAGCAAACAGAGCCATTGTTTCATTTCCCTCTTCATCGTCATCCTCATCATCTTCACAATCTGAAAACGCATCATAAAACATCGGTGCTCTTTCTCCAATCGGAATATACGGAAATCCTCCCACTTTACTCTCCGTCAAAGAAATTTCTTCTCTATCCAAAAGTTTTGCATGACAAAGTGGCTTAATATTAAGTTCCTCATTATTTTTCCCTAATTTCTTGCAAAAAAAATCCTTTTTTTATTCTTTCTAAAATCTCATTAACAATCTCTTTATTCAAATTTGACATTTTTTTATTACTCCCTCTTTTTAAATATTTTTTTATTTTTTTCTTAATATATTTTACCTCATTTTTTTGTAATTTCAAAATTGTTAAAATTTAAATACTTAATTATTTTTTTCTTTATACTTAGGAATCATTTTTTTAATTCCAAAAATTCCAGTTCATCTTCTTCTTTCATATCTTCCTCTTCCGTTTCATCTTCAAAAATCTTTCAAAAATATCTTCTATACTCATATCATTAATTTCAGGATCAATTTTATCAAGAAACTGTGAGAAACTTTCTTTCGCCTTTTTGAATACGAATTCTATCGCCTGTTGCTACAACCATTTGATAATTTTTCTAAATAATCAGAAATATGATTTCTTATTTCTGTATTTACTATCTCAGCATAAATTCTATTTGCTCTCTCAAGCAGCAGTTTATCCTTATTTTTTTATTTTTCAGACTGAATTTTTTTATTTCTTCCAGCATTTTTTTATTTTTCTCGCTTTTTTTCTTCTTCAGATAAATCTCCATTTACAATCAATTTACTTTTTTTAAGTCCTGTACTCACAACTGTTGCTTCCACTTCCAGAATACCATTTATATCATAAGTAAATCTGACATTTATAGCTTCCTTTCCTGCTATATTTCGTGGCACATCTATCAAAAAAATTTCCCAAAAAAACAAATTATCATCTATATTTAGACTTTCTCCTTGATAAATTCCAACATTCACTTTATCCTGATAGTCGGCTATTGTGTAAAAAAATATTCAGATTTACTTGTTGGAACAGTTGTATTTCTAGGAATAATTGGTGCAAATTGGTTTCCTACGAGTTCTGTTCCTAAAGTAAATGGACAAACATCAGTTAAAATTCTCTCCTTAAACATTTTGTTTCTTTCTTTCATTCCAACTGCAACTCCAACACCGTAAGCTACAACTATATCAGGATCTGCAACTATTGACACAAGTTTATTATTTTTCAATAAAATTCTCGCTACTAAAATATTTTTTTCTCCACGCATTTTTATGAAAATATTTTTTTCTGTAAATTCTTCAATAATCCCTAATTTTACAGCTCCTCCAACCAAAACAACCTTTTCAATTTCTCTAGCATCTGTATTTCCATCCTGTAAAGCCTTGTCAATTGCAGCTTTCATTTTCACAAGCAACGGTTTTACAGCTTCTCTAAAATCCTTTTGTGTAATTTCTGATTTATAATTTTTTCCTTTAATTTCTAGCTCAATTTCAATATCTTTTAAACTTATTAATTTTTTTGCTCTGTCTGCTTTTGTATACAATTTTGTTCTTTCATCACGGCTCAAATCTGTTATTGCTAATTCAATATTCTTTAGAAAAATTTCACAAATTTTAGCAGTAAAATCTTCTCCGCCAAGCATCGTGTCTCCACTTATAGAAAGCACATCCATAATATTTTCAAATGTTTCAAGCAAAGTAACATCAAATGTCCCACCACCCAAATCAAGCACAATAAACTTTAAATTTTGATTTAAAATATTGCTTCCAAGTGACAATGCTGCAGCTGTTGGTTCATTTATAAGTCTTTCTACAGTAAGTCCCGCTAATTCTGCCGCCATTTTTGTATCTCTACGCTGTTTATCATTAAAATATGCAGGTACACTTATTATCACCCTGTTTATTTTTTCATTTAACTGTTTTTCAGCATTTTCCTTTAAATGTTTCAAAACAAATGAAGATAACATTTGTGCATCAAAAGTTCTATTTTTTTAACTTTAATTTTTGCATCTGTTCCCATTCTTCTTTTTAAAATTACTCGCAGTTTCCTCAGCATTCATCATTCTTCTTTCTTTTGCTAATTCCCCTACAATAATATCATCATTTTCATCAATTCCCACAACAGACGGAATCAAAATATTTCCATACTCATTTTTTATAAACTGTATTTCTCCATTATCGTCAATATATGTAGCTAGGCTATTCGTTGTTCCCAAATCAATTCCAATCATTCTTCCCATTTTTATTTTTTTCTCCTTTAATAATATTTTTCCTTTTTTTGTCATTTATAAAAGTTTAGAAAATTTTTACTAATGTAGCTTTTTCAATTTTTTTATTTTTTTATATTTTTATTACTTTTTTTGATAAATAGTCTCAATTCTTTAATTTTTTTAATAATTTTTATTTTTTTATTAACTGTAATTTTTTTAATTATATACTCTATCTAAAAATTTTTTTGGCATAATTTTTTTCAATCTTAAATATTTTTATTCTATTTACAATTATTAATTTTACAATCATCCATATTAATATTCCAAACAATAGAAAATCTTTAATTTTATAATTAAAATAAATAGAAATTAAATAACTTCCAAGCAAAATTATCTGTATATTCAACATACTTGCCATGTTTAAATTGTTTCCACGTTTTTGCAAGTGAAAAAAATCTAAATAAATTCTTGTAACAGTAAGCACAATCCAATAAATTCTCACTAATTCAAAACTTTTCATGACATTTCTATAATCTATTTCCTTTGTATTTATTATTGCTGGTAAACTAAATATGCAAATAAAAAAATTAGCGCAATACAACTAAGAAGAAATATTAGAGTGTGTATAAAAAGCGTCATCTTCTCAATATCATCTTCACAAGTGATTTCTAAATGATAAAATATTTTTTTATTTTTCTTATAACTATAAACTATTCTTTTTAAAAAAATAAATTATTTGCCAAATTAAAAAAATAAATTGTGAATTTTTTTGTTTATTTTTTATATCAAAATACTTATAATTTCCACAATAAATATTCCAAAATATAAAAAAATCCAAAAAAATATTCAACTTTTTCACATTAAAAATATCTTTCCACAAAAATTTTTCTAGAGCCTTGTCATTCTCTCTTTTCTCTTTACTGCTATAAAGTTCCTTTATTTCCCCAAATTCATTTTTTTATTATTTGACAAACAGGAAATAATGTATTCTTTTTCAAATTCAAAAAGATTCTCTGATTTTTAAAAATCAAATTATCTTCAAAATCATTATTTTTCCAATCCTAAAATATCCCTAATTCTAAATTTTTTTCATCATCTGAAAACTTATCAAATCTTTTCAAAAACTTTTTAAGTAAATAAAAAGAAACTTTTTCGCCATTTAAAATCCTACAATTTCTTTTTTATCCAAGATTTAAAAATTTTTTTCCATCCATTCATATTTTTCCATTAAAAAAATATCAGAAAATTCTTCATTTTCAATCTCTGATTTTTTTGAATATCACTTCTAAAAAGAAACTTCCTCATATCCATCTTTTTTTCCAACTTTTTGTTCAATTTCAAAAAAATTTTTTTATTTCTAAAATTCCCGTTATTAAAAATTAATTTCATTAAAATTAAATTTTTTTCAAACTCCAAAAGCAACCCTATACGCTTCATTAATTTTTCATAAACATCTCAGGAAAATCCTCAGGATGATATTTTTTTCAACATTTTTAGAATATGCAATTTTTTTATTTTTCTTCTTATCATCTGTCGGTTCTATTTCTAGTATTTTTAAACGCTTCATCAAAATTCAAAATCATCACTCCCAATTTTTTTCAAATAATAGAATAAATATGTTCGATAACCTAAGTTTACAAAGGAATAACCTCTAGTTTTAAAAATATTTATTTTTGTCAAATCCTAAATTTATATAGTTATTGAACAAGTCTAATATAAAAAAATAATATTTTATTTATTTTTACAACAAATTTTTTTGGTCTTTTTATTCAATAGTGCTAAATCCCTTTAAATTTAAACAATTTTACTAGTTAGTGAGTAGCAACATAAAATGGCATAAGTAATCTAATTCCTTCCAAAAATTCCTCAACAAGCTCATCCAAACTCTCAAATCTTTCAATCTCTTCCACATCAAACTTAACCAAAACTTTCCTAATTTCCCCATTTTTCCACTCTTTAAGAAATTTTTCTCTATTACTTTCATTTCCTTCAAATCTATCCAAAGCACAGTTTTCCTTACTTTTTTTGCAAATTGCACAAAAATAATAAAGCAGTTCATTAATCGGAACTTCCAAAACTTTATTCTGATTTTCAAGCGTATTTTCCCCAATTTTTCTTTCAACAAAACTCACTTCAAGCGAAATCCCAATTTTCTTAGTCTTCCCATTTTTAAAAACTCTCAAAGCAATCCCTGATTCAGTATCACTATCCCCATCTTGTCGCAAAAACACCCAAAGATAAGGTCTTGCAATCTGAGCTTGATTCATCCAGCTACTAACTTTCTGCAAATGAAATCCATCTGTCTTTTTCTTCCAAAGCCTTTGCAATTTCTGTAAAAAAACTTTTTCTAGCATTTTGTCCATTTTTTTCTAAAAAGTTCCATATCTTCCTTTAAATCTCCAGCTTTTTTTCAGGTTTTACATATTTTTTTCCCTTCATAATTTGTATATTCAATTAATGGTTTGTAGTTAAAATTTTTTTGTCATTCTTTATTTTTTTCTCCTTTTTATTTTTAATTTTTTTAATTATATCACATTTTTTTCTAATTCCTTAAAATTATAAAAAAAACTGAATATTTTTCTTTAATAAAAAAATATACAGTTTTATTTTTGTTATTTAGAATCTTCTAGTTAAAATTTCAAATTTTTCCATAAAATATTTTTTTAATTCAGAATCTTTTTATATATAAATAAAGACCTTTTATTCCACGAGTTAATAAAACATAATAAAAATTTTTTTACATATCTCAATAAATATTCTTCTTCATTTTGACTACCTTTAATAGGTTTTGCTTTATCATCATAAAAGTTTTTTTCTTATCCACATATAATTTTTTTCATAAGAATTGTATTTTTAAGTCATCACCTATTATAACTCCAACATAATTTAAATCATGTCCTTGAATTGTATGAATACACCCTATTTCATTTATTGCATCAAGAGAATTTAACCAATTTTTCATATTTGGTATTCCATTTTATTCTATATCCTTCGTTTTTCAAAATCAAATAATTCTTTATTAGTTTTTAGATATCCATTTAACATAATAACTACTTACCATTCGAGAAAGTTCCATTTCTTCATTTTTTTCTTTATTTCATTATGCATTTCTTCAATCGAATCAAATATTCGTATATCATATTTACTATCATTAAATCATTTGTCTGTCCAATATATTTTTTTCTTTATTTAATAAAATATATACAACTGTCAGAAATCTAAATTATTAATTGATACTTTACCACTGTCATTTAGTGGAAATGGTATTATTTCAGTTTTAATAATTTTTTTCATTTTTCTCCATATTTATAACACTCTCCATCTATAAAAACATTTTTTTATAATTTTTTTAATTTCTAAACTTACTTTTTTTATTTACACTCTCGTAAAGAGAGTAACGACTTTACTGACTTCTTAGTTTTAATATTAAAACAATTTCAATTCACACTCTCGTGAAGAGAGTGACTATTATATTCGTGTATACTAATCATAGCTCCGTATTTCAATTCACACTCTCGTGAAGAGAGTGACATAAACTTAATTTGTTTTAGTTCAAATCTCTGTATATTTCAATTCACACTCTCGTGAAGAGAGTGACTTTCATTGATATTCCGGATTTTTCAAGTGATAGTATTTCAATTCACACTCTCGTGAAGAGAGTGACGGAAGAGTTGTGGGACAAAATGAAATATTTCATCATTTCAATTCACACTCTCGTGAAGAGAGTGACGATACACATAGTGCTAGTGATAATATAATCAAGAATTTCAATTCACACTCTCGTGAAGAGAGTGACATAATGTATTTTGGTTTTTTTACCCTGTTATATTATTTCAATTCACACTCTCGTGAAGAGAGTGACGTTTTTGGAATAAAATAGAATTGGATAAGTCAAGATTTCAATTCACACTCTCGTGAAGAGAGTGACAGTCTATTGTGTTACTTAAAACAGTCCCGCAAGGCATTTCAATTCACACTCTCGTGAAGAGAGTGACTATAACGCTCGGATCATTTAAATTAAAATCTTTCGATTTCAATTCACACTCTCGTGAAGAGAGTGACGCAATATGGAGAAAAAAAGATCAGGCTATACAAATATTTCAATTCACACTCTCGTGAAGAGAGTGACCAAACATACTGTCAAAAAATTGATTGACTTCCGTGATTTCAATTCACACTCTCGTGAAGAGAGTGACTTTTAATTCGTTATTTAAAATATTCATATTGTCCTATTTCAATTCACACTCTCGTGAAGAGAGTGACTTTAAAAATTAATAGTATTCTAAAAGCTAATGATATTTCAATTCACACTCTCGTGAAGAGAGTGACTTTAATAGAAGTTGGAAAAGACTGGGATTATTCTAATTTCAATTCACACTCTCGTGAAGAGAGTGACATATACGATTTGGCGTGTTACATTAGTTTTTAATATTTCAATTCACACTCTCGTGAAGAGAGTGACCTGTTATTAATGTGATATAATCATACTGTAAAATATTTCAATTCACACTCTCGTGAAGAGAGTGACCTGTAAAAGATAAATGATTGGAGTTGATAGACAATATTTCAATTCACACTCTCGTGAAGAGAGTGACGTGTTACTTTGATATTTAACGAGTATGATTTTTTAATTTCAATTCACACTCTCGTGAAGAGAGTGACAAATTAAAGGTTGTTGGAGAGTTGTGTTTTGCTTATTTCAATTCACACTCTCGTGAAGAGAGTGACAGTGTAGAAAATAAAGATTGGAGTTGGTGGCTATATTTCAATTCACACTCTCGTGAAGAGAGTGACCTTCAGACGAGGCATAATTATTAGCCATACCGTATATTTCAATTCACACTCTCGTGAAGAGAGTGACTGTTTAAAATTGAAAAACAAACAATTAATATTCCATTTCAATTCACACTCTCGTGAAGAGAGTGACGATTTTAAAGTATTGTGATTGACCCGATTTTTTTATTTCAATTCACACTCTCGTGAAGAGAGTGACGACTACTATTTTTAGTAGTCTTTTTTGTATTCCAATTTCAATTCACACTCTCGTGAAGAGAGTGACTTAAATAAATAGTTTGATGGTCGATAAATTATGAATTTCAATTCACACTCTCGTGAAGAGAGTGACTAAAACAAATGTTTATAAAGTTATTGACAAAAAGATTTCAATTCACACTCTCGTGAAGAGAGTGACATATCCCCAATAGCAATTCCATTAGGTACATATTATTTCAATTCACACTCTCGTGAAGAGAGTGACACTTGTCTTTACTAATCTAAAATTCTCTTTTATAATTTCAATTCACACTCTCGTGAAGAGAGTGACTAAAAGAGTCAATAAATGTGTCTGCAAGAATTGACATTTCAATTCACACTCTCGTGAAGAGAGTGACAGAAATAAAAATTAATAGTGTAGATTTGATTATTATTTCAATTCACACTCTCGTGAAGAGAGTGACTAATGATTATAATTTTATAATAAATATAATCTTTATTTCAATTCACACTCTCGTGAAGAGAGTGACTAAAAATAGTAGTTATTGCGGTATGAGTGTTAATATTTCAATTCACACTCTCGTGAAGAGAGTGACTGTTACTTTGATATTTAACGAGTATGATTTTTTAATTTCAATTCACACTCTCGTGAAGAGAGTGACAAACAAAGTATACGATTATTAAAAATAATATAGCTAATTTCAATTCACACTCTCGTGAAGAGAGTGACAATAGTGTTTTAAAGCCTTGTGAGTGTGATAATTATTTCAATTCACACTCTCGTGAAGAGAGTGACCTCTAATATCTTTCAATGTTAAATACCCCTTGTCATTTCAATTCACACTCTCGTGAAGAGAGTGACAAAGACTTATAAAATAAATTTTTTTGGAGGTATTATTTCAATTCACACTCTCGTGAAGAGAGTGACTGTTACTTTGATATTTAACGAGTATGATTTTTTAATTTCAATTCACACTCTCGTGAAGAGAGTGACAAAAATTACAGACAACAAAAAAATGAGATAATCTTATTTCAATTCACACTCTCGTGAAGAGAGTGACTTTCCAACTTCCCAAATAACTCCATTTTTCCAAAATTTCAATTCACACTCTCGTGAAGAGAGTGACATGCTTTTAAATAGTGTTTTAAAGCCTTGTGAGATTATTTCAATTCACACTCTCGTGAAGAGAGTGACTTATTCAAGCTAAGATATAAAATAATAATCTAATATTTTCAATTCACACTCTCGTGAAGAGAGTGACTTATCATTTTCTAATGTATTTTCTAGCAAGTCTAATTTCAATTCACACTCTCGTGAAGAGAGTGACTGATATGCTAGTATTATCTATATTAGCATTTTCTTATTTCAATTCACACTCTCGTGAAGAGGTGACAATTTTATAAACATTTGTTTTAAAGTTATTAAATATTTCAATTCACACTCTCGTGAAGAGAGTGACTTTAAAAATAATGTTTTTTTGATTAGTTGTTACTTCTATTTCAATTCACACTCTCGTGAAGAGGTGACTTCAATCTCTTTTATCAACATAATCTTTTAACTATTTCAATTCACACTCTCGTGAAGAGAGTGACTATAAAATAACATATTTATTCCCTCTGTGGATAATATTTCAATTCACACTCTCGTGAAGAGAGTGACTGTGAGATAAAAAAGATTGGAGTTGGTGGAATATATTTCAATTCACACTCTCGTGAAGAGAGTGACCTTTTATATCTTTTAAAAGTATATAACCTTTATCATTTCAATTCACACTCTCGTGAAGAGAGTGACTGTCAAATCACAAAAATTTTAGACAACAAGCGAATATTTCAATTCACACTCTCGTGAAGAGAGTGACAAATAGTGTTTTAAAGCCTTGTGAGATAAATAATTATTTCAATTCACACTCTCGTGAAGAGAGTGACCCTATTAGATTAAAAAACGATAGAGAGTATAAAAATTTCAATTCACACTCTCGTGAAGAGAGTGACTGAAGAAATTGCAATAGATAACTCAAATAATAATATTTCAATTCACACTCTCGTGAAGAGAGTGACAATACTTGTAGATAATATCTTTAAGTTTATTGAATGATTTCAATTCACACTCTCGTGAAGAGAGTGACTCAAATATACTATGATGTATGTGATTTTATAAGAATTTCAATTCACACTCTCGTGAAGAGAGTGACCTGTGATTTTTTAGATTTACTCGAAGAAACATTAATTTCAATTCACACTCTCGTGAAGAGAGTGACAAACGAGTTAAAACTAAACTCACTAAAATTTTAAATTTCAATTCACACTCTCGTGAAGAGAGTGACGTGGTTAATTAGTTTATTAATCACAATAAATAAAATTTCAATTCACACTCTCGTGAAGAGAGTGACGAATATTATAAAATCGGTTTCTGAAAGTTTTGTTATTTCAATTCACACTCTCGTGAAGAGAGTGACAACAATTCGCCAATTCTAAATCCTGTATAAATTAATTTCAATTCACACTCTCGTGAAGAGAGTGACTGCAGGTATTCCTTATGCAATTACTTGCAGACATATTTCAATTCACACTCTCGTGAAGAGAGTGACTTTTACCTTTTTTATTTGTATAGTAAAAATCGTATATTTCAATTCACACTCTCGTGAAGAGAGTGACTGCACTATAGTGCGATTTTTTTAATTATTCTACTACAATAAATATATAATTATATTATAAATTAGTTATTTTTAAAAGTATGAAAAATATATTATTATCTTTTTTTATAGTAATTTTTAAGTGCGAACATTTGACCTTTTTTGTGTGATAATGATTCGCAATCAAAATATTAATACTTCTTTGTCTGGATTGTATGAATTATTTTTTTACCTATTGCTTCCACCCTAATTTCCCAATTTTTTTACCTAATTTATAAAATCTTAAACTATCTTTTTCATGATTTATAATTTTTTTGAAAGCTTATGTTTTTATTTCTACGAACTTAGCTGGATCAACACTACACTCAAAAACTGAATTTTTGAACTCTTTGACCATAATCAATACAAACTTTTGCAACCTGTCTTAATCTTCTGGCTCCATCTAACTCTGTATCTTACATCATAAGTAACTAATATCATCATTTTTTTCTCCTTGTATTATAACAGAAATGGAGGATATTCATTAATATCTCCTCTAATATATCTAGCCAATAGTTGTGCCTGTACATAAGGCAATAAACCTATACTTATTTTTTCTTCAATATACGGATGCATTATTTCTTCTTGTTTCTTTTTTTGCCAGGCTTCAATTACAATATTTCTCCCTTTCTCATTCAATAAAACACTCTCATTTTCTTTTTTTTCGAATCCTCTTGAATCAATTTGTTTTCTATTGATTAATGTAATTGCAAGTCTATCAACCATATACGCTCTCAATTCTTCCATCATATCCAGTGCCATTCCAGCTCGTCCAGGCCTATCTGTATGAAAAAAACCAACGTAACTATCTAATCCTACACTTTCCAATGCAGATTGAACTTCATATGTTAGTAAACTATACAAAAAAGATAATAATGCATTTACTCTATCTTTAGGAGGTCTTTTTATTTCTTTCATTAAAAAAATAAAATGTTCTTTTTTTGTGAAAGTATCATTTCACTAAAAATTTGAAAAAAATAATTTCTTGCCGATTCGCCTTCAATTCCTCTTAAGGAATCTTTGTTATTAACTGTTTGAATTTTTTTATTTGTTCCATTAAATTATCTACTGTTTTTTTGAACTTTTTCATTATTTATTTTTTTCTTTATGATCTCTTACTAATCTCATCAATATTTTTCTAGAATTATTTAACTTCCCAATAATAAAATTTTTTTAGAAACTTTAAGTGATTTTTTTCTTCATCATCTGCAATTCGATATTGTTCACGTCTTAAATAAACATTCCCATTAGTTTTTTTCCTACAAATCTTCCACAAAATTTACCGTAAGGTGTTAAAATAGCAATCGATATATGATTTTTCATTACATAATCTTATAACGCCTGGACTTATTCCGTTATAATTAAAACAAATAACTCCTTCTAAAATATGTATTGGAAATCTTTTTACTTCTTTATCATCTATTGTTATTACTATATTTTTCTCTATCTTTTGATAAATAACACAATTCATTTGTAATGTATAGTGTATTCAATAATTTTTCTCATTCTAAATCACCATATATCTTTGAGTTCATATAATTTAAAACATTCTTTTTTCTTTGTAATTTTTTTGGTATACAAATATCATATAAAGAACATTTTTGTACAATTTTTTTGTAATTCTCTGCATTAGCACTTTTCTTTAATTTATAATATTCATGCATCTCTAAAGATAACTTTTTCTACTAAGTTTCTTAATTCTTGAGTTATTTCAAATTTTTTTCTTTTTTTAGTCATATCATAAAAAAAGAAAAAGCCTCTTTTATTTCTACATTTAATGTTTCTTCTAAACATATAACTTCTGCAACTAATTGAACTATATCTCTTAAATCCTTTTTTTCTTTTTCCTCTCTTGTATTCTACTATTTTAGGAATCCAATATCCATTTTTCCCAAATACTGTTATTCCTTCATTTTTATTACTTTTCCTAAATTCAACGACATCAAGTATTCCATTTAGTCCAAGTTTCTTAGATGAAACTGGAATACTTCTTGAAAAAAATATATCTTGTCTACTTTCTTTTTAAAAAGGGATTATCTGCATTTTCATGCAAATATTCACCCTCTTTTTGTTGCTTCATTATCATCCCACTGTTGTTCAATATGAATTAAACACCATTGCCTTTTACAAAAAAATAAAAAAATGTTGTATTCCAGATAACATTAGATACTCGTCTTCTTTAAATTCCTTCAATTCTCTCTACCATACAACTATCTTCATTTTTTTCACTGTCATCTCCTTCTATTTTTTTATATACAATGTTATATTTTTTTCATTTTTTTCTTCATCCAATCTAATGTTGTAATCTGAATACTTAGTAAACATTCCTATATTTTTCTTCTTTATTATATTTCAATAATTCATATATTTTTGCTGCAGAGACTTTTCCTAATTTTGAATTATGCTCAAACCAAAATAATTCTCTAACACTCATACTTCCTTCAGGTCTTGCTGAAGAAGCATCATTAACAAATAATGTTTTTTTAAGGCTTCCTTTAAATCTTTTTACATCTTCTTCTGTAAATCCTGTTTTTTTCAGCAAAGAAACAATTTACACTTCCTTTTACTACGTACACTCCGTATTCCACAAAATGTTTGTTTCCCATAGTATCAGAAGATTTCCCATCTTTTTCCATCCCATTAGTACTTCTTGTTATTTGCATTGTTTGAACCGTCACTGGTGATAGACTTTTTGCAAGTGAAATAGATATAGGCCCTCTTACTCCTATTGATTTTTTTTGAAAAGTAATTACTTGTCCAAATCCTCTTACATCTAGCCATTTTTCGCAAGATTCTCTATAAATTTCTTCATCTTTTTTTCTTTTGAAAGTTTTCCAAATTTATTTTCAAACCTTTTTTCCAATGACCTCATTCCATCATCAATTCTGTCATTTGATTTAACAAATATTTCTTTTCCCCATATCTTGCCATCTATTTCTTATTTTTTTCTTTTTATTGCTACATCAGATATTTCTCCATATCCATCATAGTCTACCCTTGGCATATTTCCATTTAAAGGATCGCCATTTGGATTAGCATTTTTTTAACTTCTATTGTCAACATAAAATCTATTTTTTTATTCAAAATCTCTTTATTTTTCTTCCATTTTTTTATTTCCTCCAATTTCTATTTTTATACTAATACTTAATAAAAAAATTTTCTTCTACTTATTTCCTTCTACTTTTAGTATACCATAATTTTATAAATACTCTCACTAAGTACTAGTATTTTTTTATTTAAAGCAATCATCAAATTTTTATTTTTTTATTAATCTTCATCCTTTTTTTAGATTTAAAAAAATTTCATTCAATTGATAATAATACCCAAAAATGAAATTTTCTTTTTAATTTTTTTATTTTTATTATTTTTCAAAATTATCTGTTTTTTTATTAAATTTATCATTATTTCTTGAATTATCTTTTTCAAATGTAATGTACAATCCTCTTTTAGAATTTTTCAAGTTTTTCTTTTTATATGGTTGTAATTTATCAAATAAAATATTCATAGTCTTTCCAGGATTATTTACATAAGCAGACCATAACCTTTGTGCATTAGTTGTTCTCTTTTTCATCATCAAAAGTTGCTGCTTCCATTTTTTTCAAATATTGCAAGTAATCGTCCATACAAAAATCTCTATCATTATTATCAAACATCTTTTCATTTACCTCCTTATTTTTTTATAATCTATATTATATTTTTTTAAATATAGAACATGCCATATCAACAATCAAATTCCATTTTTTTATCATATTTTTTTGTCGGTTTGATACATTAAAATACATTTTTTTACTATATTTAAAAGGTATTTTTTTACCATCAATCATAGTAGTAATTAATGATTCCATTAGGTCTCTTTTATATCCTTTTTTGATCAAATTCTATTTTTTTCCATCTTTTTTTCAATTCCATAAGTATAGTCAATAATCTTATATATTCCAGGATACTTTTTCCATTTTTTTCTTTTCTTTATAATTATACTTTATCCAACTAATTGTATCATACCATCTTGATACTCTTTCATAAAATTCAGATTTTTGGAAGTTCTCTAAAATATTTTTATTGATACTCTTCCATTACTAATTTTATTTACAATCATTACATAGTACTGACTTCTACTATTTATTTTTTTCATGATTTCCCGACAAGTATTTTTATGATATTTTTCATTATACATATCTGCCATATCTATCTTTTTCTTCAAAAATTTCTTGATCAAATATATCCAAAGAATCACTTGCATCTCTTGTTACAGAAATATTTTTCAAAATTATTGATATCATCTGAAAAACCAATTTACTAAATATGAGTTTTCACCTAAAGAAATGGAACTTTTTTTGTTTTTCCAATAAATATTTAATCATATTATGAATTTTTTTGTGATGTTTCATATCCTATTGATATTATTTCCTCTCCTTTTTTTAATCTTCCAAAAATATGTTTCACTATGATTACTCACTGAAATTAATTTAGAATTACCAAATAGTCCTCTATGTTTTTGAAGAACAATATATTTTTCTTTCCAGAAATATTACATAATTTTTTTAGAATATTTTTCATTTGCATTACTTATATACTTAATATAATCTTTATGAAGTTGTTTTATAATTTGTAATAGAATAATCTTTTAAATCATCAAATAGATTTTTGAATCTTAAAAAGTAATAAATATTTTATTTACATTTTTGATTTTCTCTTTTTCATTATTATCCAAATATTTTTACTTCTATTATTAAATCCGTCTTTCCTTTACTTTTTCTTTCTTCTATTATCGAAAATGAACAAAATCTATTTTTTTATAGCATTTTTTTAAAAATTTCTTCTAGAAAATCTTTTTGATTTAGAAAAATTTTTTTATGATTTTTTTAAAAAAAGAATAACTTTTTTTGATTATTTTTCTTTTTGAAAAAAATTTATCCATTCGTCTAAATTTTTTTATATTCTTCATTTTTTTATTTTTTTCTACAAAATAAGAAACTTCTTCTGCTAATGGATGTGGAGCAATTCCCGAAGATCTACTTATAGAATCTTCTGTTACAGGAAATATAATTTTTCTTATTTTTTTCTAAATAATCTGCAAAAAAATTATTTCAGCATTTTTTTATCCAATGTAACTTCGATTATATCTTCATCTCTTGACTCTTTATTACTGTGATAAATTGGAAGTAAAACTGTTTCAAAATCAATTTTTTTCACTTCTATCAACAAAACCATTTTTCTTCGCAATATTCGTAGGACTTATACAATGCTGTCAGAACACTCATCTATTTCACCTTCTTTTTTTATAATCCAAAAATTTCTTTATCAATGTCTTTCATATTTTTTTATCATATTCAAATTTGCTTATTGTATAATTTCCAAGTTCACTTTTTTATTTGACATTCTTCAGGTCTTATAAATTTAATTTCACCATTTTTCCATTTGTATTTGTGCAAATGTCGATTGTAACTTTTCTATTTTTTTCTTCTGTTTCATTTGGATAAATAAAAGAATGAAACATTATTCCAAAAATTTAAATTTTTCTCCTTCATAATAACTTTTTTTGTTTTTTTCATATTCTTCTTTTGTAATTCTTTTAACTTCTGCAACACATTCCCTACTTCCTAAAAAAATACATCTCTTCTCCCACCTTTTTTTCCAATGATCTTAAAAAGTATTTGTTGATGTTTTTATTTCCTGTCTATCTTGTTTCAAATTGTCATATTTCAAATTCCATTCAAAATATACTTTCACTAAATATTCAACATTTTTTTAAGATAAGTATAATAACTTAAATCATTTGAGCCATCTTTAAATATTGTTCTAATTCCTTTTGTTTCAGTAGTTATTTTTATTAATAATTTTAACACTGGAAATATAATATATTAAAAGTAGGTTTCAATAAATAGCTTCTGTAATTCCTTTTTAAAAGCTTGATATGTGGGAACTTGATAAAGTAAACTTCTCCCCTCCACCTTTTGTTACAGGATCAGTAAATAAAGCATATTCTCCTTTAACTTTGTAGTAAAATGGTTTTTGACTGAAATTTTCTTTCCATTTTTTTCTCCTTTTTTTAATATTTATAAAATACTAGTTTCTTAATTCTAAATTATCAATGTACTCAATTCTTCCTTTTTCAATTCCTGTTTCTCCATAATATTCATCTAAAAGTATATAAATTCCGTATTCTTTATATTGCTCTAAATATTCCTTCATATTTTTCTATATTATAAACATTTACAGTATATCTCTGTAATTTTTTTAATATTTTTTTATATCAACAATTTTATATTGTTTTTATTGCTTTTCTCAATTTTTTTATCAATTCATCACTATATTTATCATAATTTACTATAATAGAATCCGTTTCATTATCTATCAAATTAAATTTTTAATGCAGCTGTTTTTAAATGATTGTGCAATTTGATAATTATTATATGATCTTCCATATCTTTTTTTATATTCGCTACGAGAAACAGTATTTTTTTGGAAAGAATTGAAAGTAAATCATCACTACCAATTTTTATATCTTAATTCTTCTAAATTATTTATATAATATCCACTATAATAATTATCTCTCAACTTTTCTATATTGTCAATCTCTTCTTCTAAAATTTTTTTGAAGTAGCTTCTATCGAATTTTTTTATTTCTTTCAAATATTTAAAATTTTTCTTCTGAATAGTTTACTATATAAAAATTTCCCTTTGTCTAATTTTTTTCCTTCTCAGTTACATCTTCCTATAGATTGAATTATAGAGTCTATCCCTGTAATACTTCTTATAACGACATTAAAAATCCACATCTACTCCAGCCTCTATCAATTGAGTGCTTACACATATTATTTTTTTATTTTCAGATAATTTTTTTGTTTTATTTCTTTAATATTTTTCAAGTCTGTGAGTAGCACACATATTTGTACTCAAGTAATATAAATTCTCCTCGTAATTTTTCTAATTTTTTTCTTTCAAATTATCATAAATTTTTTTAACTGCTTTTTTTGTATTTAAAAATAACTAAAAATACTCTCATTTCCTTCATATTTTTTTCAATTATAAAATTCGAAATTTGCTCAGTTTCTAAAGTTTTTTTATACCATTTTTTACCTGCTAAATTATATACTTTTACTCTTTCAAAAAAACATTTCTTTCTTTTTCACTCATCTTAACGATATCTGAATTTTTCTCCATTTTTATTTCCATAAATAACTCTATGCTCTAAAAATTTCTTTATCAAAACTTGGTTGAGTTGCAGTACAATGAATAACTGTACAATTCATAAAATATTTTAAAAAAATTTGTCATTAAATTTGAAATATAAATTACTTTTTTTGGCAAACTTTGTACTTCGTCAACTATTATTACTGAATTTATAAGTTTTGAGAATCTTCTTATATTTGAAGATTTATCTTTAAATAAAGTATTATAAAATTGGACCATTGTAGTAAGAATCACAGGACTGTCCCAACTATTTAAAAGATACTGTCTTTTTTTAGAAGCTCTTTATATTTTTTTCATAATTTTCTGTTTCTTTTTGAATTATCACCTTCTTGCGTCATATTTGAATGGTGTTCCATTACATAATCATCATTTTTCACAAGTCCTTTTTATTTCTTCAGCATTCTGTTCTAAAACTGATAAAAAAATGCTGTAATATAAATAATCCTGTCTTTTTTTGAAACTTTGCTTGTTCTATAGCATATCTAAAAAGAGGTCAGCGTTTTTCCCAGATCCTGTTGGTAATTCTAATTTATAAACTCCAGATGTGTCTGTTTTTTTCCTCTTTTTCTTGCATTTTCTGACAAACTTTTTCTCAATTCATTTATTTTTTTGTTTTTTTAGAATTTTTTTCAAAAAAATTTCATATTTTTTTCATTTATATTATTTCCTATTTTATCCCACAATTCTAAAATTTCTTTTTCACTAAATTTTTTTCAATATTTTTCTTCTTGAAAAAAAATTTTTCAGTGTCATTTATATCCGCTTCTTTTTAAAATTGATAAGATTAATCTTACAATACAAGAATAATAAAAGAATCTTTTTCTCCTCTTCTATTTCTTTGATATTTTTTTCACTTAATTTTTTTGATCCAATTTTTTTCTTCTTTTTATTATATCATTAATCTTTTTTTAAATATTATTTCAAATTCCTCAAAAAGCTTCTGATATGTATTTATTAAAATCAACATTCTCATCAACCTCAAGATCTTTTTATATTTTTTTACATCCTCTTCATAATAATATTTTCTTTTTGTCATCTTTTTATCATAATTTCGTCTTTTTTATTGTTCTACTTTCACCTTCACTAGAAATTACATCGTACAAACCATGATGTGAAAAATATGACATATTCCATAATTTCTAAAAAAATAAAAGCCAATCTTTTTTTAATTTTAAATTTTTTTCAACAAAATATCTACCTTTTTTTCAAACAAAAAAATCTTGCACCTGCTGAAGAATGGTTTATTTTTTTCATTTGTTCCATTATAAATATAATTTTGAAAATTTCTATCTGATTTTTCCTAAATCATGAAGTAAAGAAACTAAAATTGTAATTTTTTTCTATTCCTATTTTTTTACCTATTTTTTTCTTGCTTTTCCTGCAACTTGAAATAAATGTTCTTTTAATGTTTGAATTTTTTTCATTATTTTTTTATGAGCTATTATTTTTTTATCATATTTTTTTACTCCATAAACTTTTTATTTGAAGTATATTTTATTTTTTTCTGTATATCTGAATCTCCCACGACACTAGAGTTGCGAGTGTTCTTGCACTACTTAATAAATATTTATAATTTTTAGGATACTGTATAATATATAATATAAAACAAATCTTTTTTAAAGATTAAAATTTCATAATAAAATTTATACAATACCCTTTTTTCTTTAATTTAGTTATTATTCTTTCA
>BNJV01001887.1_pt1 | contig 146984 bp, 171 predicted proteins | sample 8540591 | NCBI WGS metagenome assembly BNJV01 (sample SAMD00202457, study PRJDB9452) | human saliva metagenome | host: Homo sapiens
ACTTTTCCCTTTGTCAAGGTGGTTTTTCAACTTCTTAACCTTGCCACTAAATATAATTTTTAAGTAGTTCTGTTAAAGTAGAAGACGGTTATTATTTTATCATCTCTTTTCTTTTTTTGTCAATAGCTTTTCTCATTTTATTAACATTCTCCTTTTTAAATTTTTATAATTGTTCGTTTTCTTTCGAAACCTTATATAGAAATATTTAGCTTAGAGAAAAACAAAATTGCTGAACAAGTATCTTTTATCCAGCAATTTTTATAATATTATTATTTTTCTTCTATATATTGTAGAAATCAAATACTGTAACAGGCATATTTCGTTTATGTTCTGATTTTTAGATAATGACCTTCTATTATTTTCGCTATTTCTTCTGGGACTTTTTTCCCTCTAAATAATCATCTAAATTATCATAGCTTACCCCTAGCGCTACCTCGTCTTCTAGAGCTGGTCTTTCTTCTTCTAAATCTGCAGTTGGTTTTTTAAGATATAAATGTTCTGGGCATCCTAATTTTTTCAGCAATACTTTTCCTTGACGCTTATTTAATCTATACAACGGCATAATATCTGCTCCACCATCGCCATATTTAGTATAAAAACCCGTTATAGCTTCTGCTGCATGATCTGTACCGACAACAATTCCACTATTCATGGTTGCTATAGAATATTGAACTTTCATTCTTTCTCTAGCTTTCTCATTGCCTTTGGCGAAGTCTGTTATTATCACACCTGCGTCTTTTAGAGATTCAACACTGGCATCTACAGCTTTTTTTATATTTACAGTATACACCCTTATCAGGTCCAATAAATTTCAACGCATCATTACAGTCATCTTCATCAAATTGCGTTCCATAAGGCAAACGAACAGCTATAAACTTATAATCTTCACCTGTTTCTTCTCTAAGTTCTATCATCGCCATCTGACAAAGTTTCCCACATAACGTGGAATCTTGTCCTCCAGAAATACCTAATACTAAACTTTTACAAAACTATTCTTTTTAATGTAGTCTTTTTAAAAAGTTTATAGTCAAACGTATTTCTTCATCTACATTTATCTCAGGTTTACATCTTAATCTAGCGACTATTTCTTGTTGCAAGCTCATAAATTTCACCTACTAATTTTGTTTTAGTTACTTTTCGTAAAATATCATTTCTATTTTTTCCCAACATTTTGTACTTAAATCTACAGGATAAAACTCCGGATTTAATAATCTCAAATATTCATTCCATACTGTTTTTTTATTTTCTTGAAATATTCCGCACTTTCTTGAACACTCGGGATGGCATAGACTTGTTGACCATCTTTTGAAAACATCAACATGCAAGTCTCTCGCTTCAAAAATTCTCAACTTCTTTTTCCAAATATGTATGAGTAGGGTGGAATAGTTTTATACTTTTTTTCCTTGCTAACATCTTCAGATTCTAATGCGATATAATCTCCTGCCGCCATACCATTTTTGTATTTATTATTCTATATACTCGTTTTAATTCCAGGAATAGTCAATTTTCGCAGGGTTTTTCTGACACTTTTAATCTATCTCACCATATTACCATTCTCGTCTTCTAAAACAAGCTAGTTTGTACACCGCACCCTAGTGCAGGATTATCATAAGCTGTAATCAGTTTAGTCCCTATTCCCCAAGCATCTATTCTAGCACCTTCTTGTTTTTAAAATGAGTAATTGTAGCTTCATCTAAATCATTAGACGCTACCACTTTAGCATTAGGGTATCCTGCCGCATCAAGCATCTTTCTTGCTTCTTTTGACAAATAAGCTATATCTCCAGAATCCAAACGAATACCGAGAAAATTAATTTTATCTTTCAATTCATCAGCTACTTCTATTGCAGTTGGTATCCCAGAACGCAAAGTATCATAAGTATCAACTAAGAAATAACAATCTTTATGAGCTGCTGCATACTTTTTAAAAGGCCACTTTTTCATCTTCATATGCTTTGAACAAAAGAATGTGCATGAGTTCCGCTACATGGAATTCCAAATAATTTCGCAGCTTTTACATTACTTGTTGAATCAAATCCACCTATAATAGATGCACGAGCTCCCCATACCGCAGCATCAAATTCATGAGCACGACGTGTTCCAAACTCCATACAAGGTTCATTAGGACATAAAGTGTTTTATTCTTGCAGCTTTTTGTCGCAATCAATATTTGATAATTAACTATATTTAAAATTGCTGTTTCTATTATTTGAGCTTGAATCAACGGTGCTTCAACACGAATCAATGGTTCATTGCCGAAAAACAATCTCACCTTCACGTACTGAACGAATACTACTGGTAAACTTCATCTGTTTTTAAGTATTGCAAGTAAGAGTCTTCATACCCTAATCCGGCTAAATATTCAATGTCACTGTCAGTAAATTCAAATGAATTTAAATATTCAACTACTTTTTCAAGACCAGCAAAAACTGCATATCCGCCACCGAAAGGTATTTTTTTCTAAAATAGACATCAAAAATACGACTTTCTTTCATGTATCCCATCTTTAAAGTAAGCATACCCCATATTAATTTGGTATAAATCGGTATGCAGATGCATCCCCTCATATTTATTCATAATTTCCTCCGAATTTAATTTTTATTAACTATATTTTTAGCACTTTAACCTCCTTTTTCTCAAATATTATGTTTCTATTATGCAATGTTACGTTATACTGCTATTATTTTAATAAAAAGAGGTTATAGAAACTTTAACCTCTATTACTCTCTTTGATTATTTGTGTTTGGATTTGTCGTTTGTCTCGTTGCATTTTTGCTCAGCAGTATTCTTTTCATCTTTCATTATCAGTATCTTTATTTTTAGATTTATTATCTTTTCCCAGAAAGAAGTCTTTTTATCCTTATCTTCCTTTGACACTCAGGAATTTTACTATCATCTATCCTTCCATGATTATCTTCCACCTTTTGAAGATTGCCATCCATAATAGATTTTATAGTTGTCTGTAAAAACTTTTCCTGTAAGGGTAGATTGAAGATTATCTCTCCTTTATAGCTAAGTCCATATTCTTGCCTTTACTAAATCAGTAATAAAATAGGGTCTTTCAATTTATCTATTACTAATTCATTAACTTTATTTCTCTTTTGTCTAGATTTCGCTATAGTATTACTTTTTGTTCTGTTAGTTGATTACTTATTTGTTTTTCTCACGGATATACATATACGTTTGAATCAAAGTAACCGTCAAAACTCATACTCATAACTGATAGAAATAAGAAAGTTTACGGCGCTTTTCTATACTTAGCCTTAGCTTTTTAGAACATCTTTTCGAAATTGATTGTTTTGCGTAGCCATATTACTCTACTCTCACCTTTTCTGATAACACTTTGAACATCTTTGTTGCATCTTCTTTTTGTGCTATCTTTTAATTCTAATACTTCATAGACAACTTCTTTTGCGAAATAAATAGTAATCTGATCGCCTACCTTTCAACGCACTTGATGGTTTAGCTTTTTCCCATTAATAGCTATATGTCCCTTCTGAAGAAATTTCATTGGCAATCGTTCTTCTTTTTATTATTCTCGATCACCTTAAAAATTTATCCAAACGCATTTAATCACCCCTATATATTAGTATTACCTATTATCACATATTTATTTGTTTTTCGCAAAATATTTATAATTTCTACTATTTGTAATCTAATCACAAAAATAAAGGTAGAGCTACTCACTCCCTACCTTTATTTTATAATTATGCCCCAGTTCCCATCTTTGAAAGATAGCAACTTCTTTTACCGTCAGCAGTTATACCTACGATATTTGTTGTAGCTTCTCCAATCATAAAAGTCAACGTGGATCAAACTATCATTAGCACCTACTGCAGCAAGTTCTTCATCACTCATTTCAGGACCACCTTTTTCACACAAGTAGGATAAGCTTTCCCTAAAGCAATATGGCAAGTCGCATTTTCATCAAATAGAGTTTCCAAGAATAAAATCCTGTATTTGAAATTGGTGAATCAAATGGAACCAATGCCATTTCTACCAATTTTTTTCTTGAGCCCTTCATCTGTATCCAATAAGTTTTTAAGAACCTCGTACCCACGCTCAGCTCCGAAGTCTACAACTTTTCCTTCTTCAAATTTCAACCAGAAGTTATCAATTAACACTCCGCTGTAATTTAACGGCTTAGCGTTATATACTATTCCACTAGTTTGTTCTTTATGTGGCATTGTAAATACTTCTTCAGTTGGGAATATTAGCTACAAAACGAGCAGCTTTTTCGCATAACTTCCAGCACTTTGCCAAATATGACCTTTTGGTAGCCCCTACATAAAGATCCGTTCCTAATTCATTTGTGATATGCAGTTTTACAAGTTCATTTTCATGTAAGAATTTAGCTTTTTCGTCTAAAATACTAATGTGCTTTTCCCAATCAGCAACCGGATCTTCTCCTTTAGCACGACATGCACTTAAAATTTGATCCCATAGTTTTAAATATGCTTCTTCATCAGCAAGCTCCGGGAATAAACGTTTCGCCCATCCAACAGTAGATGCACTGACAACACACCATGGACACTCATCACTCATGATTGCTTTCATGTAATTACGTAGTGCTTTTAGAACGTCCCCATCATCGATGCTTTTTAATTTAGAACTATCTGCTCCTGCTAAATCCATCTGGATCATCCCCGATAACTGAAAGATATGCTGTTCCTTCTATCTAAACGTCTCTTGATATCTATCAACATACCATTGCCCTACACTACTTAGTGTTTCTTCTGTTTGATATTTCAGATGTAATTTAGTAAGTTCTTGATCTCTCCACTCTATCTCTACCTTTTTGGCTCCAAGCTCGTAACAAGCTTCCACTATTTTTGCAACAAAATTCACGAGTTTCTGTACTGGCTCTTACTAAAAACTGGTTGATCTTCTGAATATTCAGACCAACTTTAGCTATTAGTTTTGGCATAATTTTTTAATTGTGTATTTAAATCCATATACAATCTCCTTTTATTTATAAATTTTCATTAAGATTGAAATACTTTCTACTTATCAAACTAAATATAATTTTTGTGATTTTTAGTTACCATTCTATTATAACACTTTTTCATATAGTTAATAGGAGGTCCCAAGAAAATCTTGAAAACCTCCTTTATAAATTCACTATTCAACTAGACTTCACGAGTAGCTTCTTTTAACCATTCTAACTCTTCGCCTTTAAGTATGGAGAAAGAACTTCAAATACTTTTTGCATGGTATTTGTTTCAATTCATATTTATCTTCGCTTGTTAGCATTTCTACTTTTAACAGCTTCTAAATCCCATGGTACAAATGTCATAACTTCGAATTCCATAAATTGACCATATTCATTTTTCACAGTATTTCTAATAATAAGTTCATTTTCTAAAGCGAATACCATGAGATCCTGAAATATACAAATCCCAGGTTCATTAGTCATAGTCATACCATCTTAAAATGGTTCTAGCTGCACGATAAATTCCCCAGTGAATACCCTTTGTGGACCTTCATGAATATTTCCTAAATATCCAACACCATGACCTGTTCCGTGATTGAAAGTTTTCATATTCGTACCATAATGGAGCACGAGCAAATAAGTCAACATTAGCTCCCACAAACACCTTCCATGAAATTTAAGTCTTGATAGACGTAAAGTGACATTGCAATACTTTTGTATAATCATCGTTTCAAACGATCGCTATTTCACCCATAGCTGTTGTACGAGTAATATCAGTTGAACCTTCTTCATAGTGACCACCTGTGTCAGTTAAGAAGAATGTTCCTGGACGTAGTGGAATAGATGTTTCTTCAGTAGAAGAATAATGAACAATAGCTCCATTTTCTGCATGACCACAAATTGGCGCAAAAACTTGGGACAAATAAATCCACCCTTGTTCTTTTCTGAATTCTACAAGTTTGTCAGAAGCTGATAATTCATCTTCTTGTTCACTGATACCTTGTTTTACCAATTGTTTTAACCAATAAATGAACTTAGTATGTCGCAATACCATCTTTTAACGTGAGCTCTAATTGTATGTTGTAATTCTACTTCATTTTTATAGCTTTCATTAAAATTGTAGGGATTTACGTTTTTCTACTAATGTAATATCTTTTGGAATATTATTAAATCACAGCATAGTTTAAAGCGATCCTGGGATCAACTAAAGACCACATCATTTCCTGAGAATTTTTTAACATCTTCATACACATCATTATATGGTTTAATGTCTACATTATCCTCTGCTAAAGTGTTTCTTTTAATTTCTTCAGATAATTTTCTTTCATCTACATATAAATCTACTTTATCTTTCGTAAACAACTAGCATAACTTAGTAATAACGGGAAGAAATCTACATCCATACCACGGATATTTAATAACCAACCTATATCATCTAAAGTTGTAATTACGTGAATATTAGCTCCCACATTCATGCCATTTCTTTGACGTACTCTTTCTAATTTACTAGCTACAGATTTCTCCAGCACGCTCTAAGTTTCAAATAGAATGCTGGGGCTTCTGATAAAACGGTGGTCTATCTTCCCAAATCTCATCTACTAAAGTCCACTTCATATTTTACAGTAGCATTTTTTACGTTTTAATCTAGTTGCTAAATCTTTTACCTTCCCCAAAAAGTTACAACACGACCATCAAACCTGAAAACCCCATTTTCAGGTGTATTAGCAACGATAAATTCTGCAATAGTTGGAACTCTGGTTCACGCATTCTTTGAAGTTCAATACCTGTACCTTGTAATTGTTGTTTCACCTTGCAAGAAGTATCTACCATCTGTCCATAAACCTGCAAAAGTCTTTTTGTAACAACGAGTGTTCCAGCTGAACCTGTAAAACCACTCATAAATGCACGAGCTTTTAAAGTGTTCCCCCACATACTTCACTATTGTGAAAGTCGGCTGTCGGAATCATGTAAACATCTATTCCATATCCATCAATGCTCTTAAGTTTAGCTAAACTCTTTCTTTTACTTCCATCTTACTTGCACCCCTTTTTCTTATTCTTATAAACTTTCTATATCATCCATTATTTTTAAAAATTTCTTTAAATTTATCTGTTGCACGTACCAATGCATCAATAATTGCTGGTTCTGCTGACGAATGTCCGGATATAACAAAAAATCTAAATCACAATTATTTAACTTTTTACTTAATTCATAAGCATTAATTGGTCTGCAGTCAACATCATACCTACCGTGAACTAATATAGGTAGGAATATCTTTTATTACATCTACATTATTTAATCAACCAATTATCATCTCCACCCCAGAACATCTCATTCATCCAGAAATGACATCTCGATAGTCGCAACCGATAGAGCAAAGTTAATTTCTCCCGCACTTTCTTCTACATTAGGAACAGGGTGCAACGTCATCACACTTCCTTCCCAAATACTCCATTCTCGTGCAGCTTCTTCTCGGGTTTTGTCTGTCCTCGCTAGTTAATCTCTTATAATAAGATCCTATAATATCATGTCTTTTCATCCTCAGGAATAATAGATGTATATCTATCAAATGCTTCTGGGAAAAATTCACTAACTCCACCTTTTTTTCATATAACCATGTTATATCTTCACGACGCCCTAAGAAGATTCCTCTTAATACTAATCCCTAAAACACGTTCTGGGATGTTTTATCTGCATAACATAAAGCTAATGTTGTACCCTCAACTTCCTCCAAAAACGAGCCATTGTTCTATTGATAACTCTTCTCGGATTTTTTCTATATCCTCTATAATATGCCAAGTATCATTATTTTCTAAACATGCTCGCGGAGTTGATTGTACCACTCCCTCTTTGATCTAATTGAATAATTCGATACGCCTTAGCATCAAAGTAGCGTCTACCTGTTGGTGTAGTTCCTCCTCCAGGACCACCATGCAAAAATACTACAGGAATACCATGTGGATTTCCGCTTTCTTCGTAGTATATGGTGTGAACATCATCTACCTTTAGCATTCTTGGAGAAAATTTTCATTTATTTCCGGGTATAACGTCCGTAACTCTCCCATATCAGAACCTCCTACCTTTTTATTATCTTTAGTTTACACTTACTATTTTAACACAAAATAAAGCGTTTTTCATTATTGAAAATAACGTTATTTTTCTGTAAAAATTATATTTTTATGAAATATATTTATTTTTTTACATAATTAAAGACTATAGTATTTTTCACTATAGTCTAGATCTAATATTTTATCTGTTTTTAAAAATAAATTATTTTTATTATAAAACTTCTTTGAAATTTATCTGTTGCACGTACTAACGCATCAATAATTTCAGGTTCTCCTGAAGAGTGTCCACACACTAAGAACTCAAGTTCACAATTATTTAATTTTTACTAAGTTTCCATGCTCCGATAGCGCGACAATCAACATCATAAACGTCCATGAGCGATAAATATTGGAATATCTTTTATAGGTTCAATATTATTTAAAATCCAGTTATCATCATCCCAGAACATATTATTCATCCAGAAATGGCACTCAATAGTAGCCATAGAAATAGCATAATTTAATTTCCCCAAAACTTTGTTCTAGAGTTTTGGGATCTGGATGAAGTGTAACTAAAGCGTTCCCTCCCACATACTCCACTCTTTCGCTGCTTGTTCACGTTCTTCTTTGTTCTCACTTGTTAGACGTTTGTAATAAGCTTCAATAAGATTTCCACGTTCTGCTTCTGGAATTATACCTTGATATCTTTCAAAATGCTTCAGGGTGAATATTACTTGCTCCCCTTCTTCGTAAATCCACAGTATATCTTCACGACGTCCCTAGGAAAAATACCCACGTAAAACAAGCCCTAAAACACGCTCTGGATGTTTTATAGCATAGCATAATGATAGTGTAGAACCCCAGCTACCACCAAATACTAACCACTTGTCAATATTTAGTTCTGTCACGTATTTTTTTCGATATCTTCTATAATATGCCATGTATCATTATTTTCTAAACATGCATGTGGTGTAGACTTTCCACTACCACGTTGATCAAATAAAATAATTCTATATGCTTCTGGGGTCAAAATAACGTCTGCATGATGGGTGCTGTCCCACATCCTGGTCCACCATGTAAGAAGATTACAGGTATTCCATCAGGATTTCCGCTTTCTTCATAATAAATTGTATGAGTATCATCAGCTTTCATCATCTCTAGTAAAGTTCGCTGGAATTTCTGGATATAAAGTTCTAAGTTCTTTCATCTCTATCACTCCTAATTTTTATTTTTATTTCTATAACTTTTATTTTAACATAAAAATAAATTTTTTTCATTAATAAAGTTCTAAAAATAAACTATATTTTAATAAATTTCGATAAAAATAATAAAAAGAATCATTGATACAACAGAATAATTCTATTTTATAGTATTTTTCAATATTGAAAAGTATTTTTTAAAAACTCACTATAACACATTAATCTTTTATAAATGAAAAATATATTTTTAGATAAAAAGGAAAGAGTAAACTCTTTACCTTTTTCTTATTTAATCTTCTACTAAAAGTTTCACCTTCACGTAGTTCTACTAAAGCTAGCTAGTTTTTTTCTCAAAAATAAATACTAATAATGCTACCACTACGCAGACACCACCAATACCTAAAGCTACGTTTTACTATTGGAAGCTCAGCTACTAATTTATACAAGTAGCTATATCCTTTAGCTGCACCAAATGTTGCTACAATCCAAACCGCCATCATTATAGATAGAATTTGTTTTGGTGCATATTTTAGAAACGAATGATGCTCCTAATGGAGAGAAGAACATTTCATGCAAAACTCATTACGATGAAGAATAGAATTACCCAAAGAATACTAGCTTTTTGGCTTTCAGGCGCACCTACTCCACGAGTAAATTCTGTTAATGCTAAGATTCCAAAAGTTACACCTAGTAAGAATAAAAGCGATTGAAGCTTTTTGTATAAACTCCAGTCTCCTTGTGGACGTCTAGCAAGTTTGTACCATAAAGCACCTAAAATTGGTCCCTAAAAATAACACATGCTAATCCGTTAAGTGAGTCTAACCATGAAGTTGGCACTGTAAATGTTCCAATTTTATCATCAATAAAACTTAGGCATGTAATCGTATAAAATTACATATGTTAAATACCAGAAAATCCAGAAGATAACTGATAATAATGAAATAATTACGATTGAGTACACACGACGAACTTCATATTTTTTTCTAATGGACGACTTTACTTTTTACTTTTTTTCTTCATGGTGGTCTTCACCTTTTAGCGAATGGATGTTTACCAACATCACCCTAAAGATTTATAACCTAAAACGAACCAAATTGCGCCGATGATACAAAAGTAATCCAGCAATTTTTGAAGCATTGTAGGTATCCGTTAGCACTTGATGTTGCAAGTTTAACATATAAAAGCCCTACTGCAGTAGTTCCGATGAAATGAACCTATATTAATGAATGAATACATAGTTGAGAATGCATCATCTTTACGTTTTTTCATCACCCTTTAAAAATTTCTCCAACTACTGCTTGAAGATTACCTTTGAAAAATCCTGTTCCAACAGAAACTAAGATAATCATTGTCCATAAAGAAGAATAAGTACCAACGTAACCTGCATAACCATATCCTAATCCCATTAAAAAGTAACCCTACAGGAATAAGATATCTAGCACCTATCAACTTATCCGCAATAAACCCCTAATAATACAGGGGCAAGATAAGTAAAGGCTACTAAGTTAGATTGCATTGCTGCACCTTCTACTTTACCTAGTCCAAGACCACTTTTCTCCTAAGTCCACCACTAATTACAGCAGCTGTAACATAGATAATGATAAGCCATTTAGAAGAATAATACGCTCTCTCGAATGAGAAAGTGATAGAACTCATATAAAAACTCCACGGTTTGTGATTTTTAACCGCTACTTCTGACATAATAAATCCCTTCTTTTTCTTTTTGTGAATAACTCACATTTTTCTATATTATATCACATTGTATTTTTCTCACACAACTATTTTTCAATAAAACACTAAAAATATTTTTAATATCAGTATTGTATTTGCTTTTCATTGAGTGCTATAATTAAATTAAAGTTCAGAATATTTTTAAAGGAGTTGTATAAATATGAAACTTTCAAGAACTAATAAAATCTTATCTAAAATGAAAGAACAAGGTATCAATCAAGCTATTATTAGCGATCCTTATTCAATTTTCTACTTAACTGGTCACCTGGAACATCCAGGAGAAAGATTTTTACGCTGTACTACTTGACGAAAATGGTAACCACAAACTTTTCGTTAATGCTCTATTCCCTATCGAAAAATGATTTAGGTTTAGAAAAAGTAGTGTACTCTGATACTGATAATCCAATCGAGACACTATCTAAAGTTATTTCTGATGGAGCAGTTGTAGGTATTGATAAAATTCTTCCAGCTAGATTTTTTATTACCACTTATGCAATATTTACCAAACAGCAAATTCGTTGATGTATCTCTAATCGTTGACCGCATTCGTATGATTAAAGATGAAGAGGAAAAAGAACTTATGCGTCGTGCATCTCTTCTAAACGATGAAGCTTGTCAAAGAGTTATTAACAGCATCACAGCTGAAAAATCTGAAAAAGATATAGTTAAAGACTTACTTGCTATTCACGAAGACCTTGAGTTGAAGGATTGTCATTCGATCCAATTATCGGATATGGCGCAAACGGGAGCTAACCCTCACGGTACAGTTGGTGATAGATATCTAAAAACCTGAGACTCTATTATCGTTGATATGGGTGGAATCAAAGATAACTACTGTTCTGATATGACTCGTACAGTATTCTGGAAACAACCAAGCCCCAAAAAGCGCGCGAAGTATTCGAAACTGTTTTAGAAGCTCAAAAACGTGCTTTGTGCTCTAGTTAAACCTGAGTTAGATTCTGCGATATAGATGCAGCTTGCCGTGACTATATTACAGAAAAAAAGGATACGGAGAATTCTTCACACACCGTACAGGACACCACATCGGTCTTGAATGTCACGAATACGGAGATATTTCTAGTATCAACGAAACTAAAATGCGAGCCAGGTATGATTTTCTCTATCGAGCCAGGTATCTACCTTCCTGGAGAACTTGGAGTTCGTATCGAAGACTTAGTACTTGTAACTGAAGATGGTTGCGAAATATTAAACAAACTTAACAAAGAATTAGTAGTTATCGGAGAATAATTACTTTAAGAAAAAGAGTATCGCAAGATACTTTTTATTTTATATTAGAAGCTGTAGCAATCGTATTGCTTCTTAATTTTTATAATTTAGTTATTAAAATTTTTTTATTTAAAAACTCTCCAACAATATTCCAGTATTGTTCTCTAAATTTTTCTCTGCTTGAACATGCTTCATACCTGGAAAAACTATGGAATTCTTTTTAGAATTAATTAATTCATAAAGCCGCTTTCCCATGTTCTATAGGTACAAAACCATCCTCTTCTCCGTGCAATACTAAAGCTGGTAGTTTAGTATTTTTAACGCCTCTGTTGCATCAACATCTCCGAAGAAATAACCTGCACGCAATTTTTGTCATTGTATTTGCTGCTGGAATAACAGGGAAAACTAGGTAAATTAAATAATTTTTTTCAGTTGATATGTGAATTCTGTTTTTAAATTAACATAACCACTATCTTCTATAAATACTTTTACATTACTTGGTAGATTTTTTCCCTAACGAGTTCATAACAGTAGCTGCTCCCATACTTATACCAAATAACGCTATATCAGCATTACCACTGTCTTCCGAAATTTTTTTAATCCAATTGACTAAATCAGTTGAATCATAACCTCCCATAGAAATAAATTCTCCTTCACTTTTCCCATGAGCGATTAAATCTGGAGCAAAAACATTATATCCCATGTCGTAAAACTTTTTTTAATATAATTTGCCATTTTAAATGAACTACTAGTATACCCGTGAACTACTATTACCCATTTTTTTAGCGCCTGGATTTTTCAAATTTATATCCCTACCAGTTTATTTTTAGTTACAGAATCCATCGTCAATTCTTTTTAGTAGTCTCAAACCAATCTTTCTACTGCTTTTTATCTTCTTTGTTACCATCGCTATCTTGGTTTACTATTGCACTTTTTATCTACTTTTTGGATTCAAAGCAAAATTATAAAAAAATAATTCCCTGTAAAAACCAAAAGGCAACAACTAAAATCACAAGAATACCTAATAATATTTTTGAAATGTTTTTCACTGTTCCATATCCTTTCTTTCATTAAAACATACCCCTTATTATACTACCTCCACTACTAAAAGTAAACAAAAATAACACTAATAGAGATATTGGACATCCCTATTGACGTTATCCTTATTTTTATAATTACTTCAACATCTTATTTATATAATTATAAGTTGAAAAATTTATTTAAACTTCCAAACCAAATTTTTTTCTTTTAATAGCCTCTGCAACTATCATACCTGTAAACCATGCAATCATCAGATTATATCCCCGATTTCCCGTGTAAATCTAAAATTTCTCCAGCAAAATATAAGTTATCTATTTTTTATGAGAACATGTTTTCGGACTAACCCCTTTTTAAGTCAACCCCACCAGCTGTTGTAAAAAGCATATTCCAACGGCATTGTCTTAATATTTACAAGCTCATAACGTTTAATCTTCGAAACAAACTTTTCCTAAGTTCTTTTTACTAACATTTTCTGGGAAATACTTATCGAACATAAAATTATAAAAACTTTTCGGTAATTTTCCACTTAAAAACTTATTATCTTGCCAAAGTTTCTCAAACAACGCTTCTTCATTTAATTCCGGATAAAAATCTAAGTAAAACTTATCTTCTGGAAATCTAGCTACAAATTCACCCATCGCAATAGATAATGGCCCACTTAGACCTTTATGTGTGAAAAGCAAATCTCCTACGCGTTCATTCTTTTTATGGAACATTTTTACATTTTTGAAGTGCAACTCCTGACAATTCTTTTAAAATCATCAAAAATCAACGCTACTTCACTCGGATATATTTTTGTGATTTTTACACCATGTTTTTTTAATATTCTATGGAGAGAACCGTCACTTCCACTCTGCGGATAAGTTTTTTTCCTCCTGCACAGATAACTACACTTTTTCCCATAATATGTATCTATATTAGTACGAACTCCTACTAGTTTTTCATCTTCAAAGATTAAATCTTCTACTTTTTCGTTATAGTTTATTTTAGCATGATCTATTTTTAAAAGTATTCACCACATCGCGCGCTTTTTTTCACTAGCTGGGTACAATCTTCTATTTTTCTTGTTTTAGCTTTTAAATTATGTTTATCAAAAAAATTTCTTCACATTATATTTATGATATGCACTACGCAAAAATCGTCCGTTATGAACAGCCGCGACGAAATCTTCAGCATTATCACTACTCATCACATTGCAGCGACCATTTCCAGTTAAAAAGTAGCTTCACCCCTGCACGTTTATTTTTGTTCTAAAACTAAAACACGCAACCCACTATCATTTAACCTATCAGCAACCATAAGCCCTGCACTTCCAAGACCTATTATAATAACATCATACTTCATTTAGATACTTCCTTTCTTCTAACAATCCTCATTTATATGACTTACCGCCGCTTCTATTATCGATGTTACATGACTATCATATATGCTATAGTATCTCATTCTTTTTCTTGGCGATCTTTTTACCAACTTCATATTTCTAAGCTCTGCTAATTGGTGAGATATTGCCGACTGCGTACCTCCAATAATCTCCTCAAGCTCACTAACATTTCTTTTCTTTTTTTCCATTAATAATAACAAAATCTTAAATCTTGTTTTATTGCGCAATAAATGAAACAACGCTAAAACTTTATCTAATTTTTTTCTTCCGGTATATTTTCTACTCTTTTAAAGTATTCATCTAATCCCTCCATCTTAACATACTTTTATTATAACCATATTCGCTATTTAAAGCAAGATTATTAAAACAAAAGATAGGCTTGGGATTAACAACTATGATTTTAAAAATCAACTATGTAAATCCGTGCCTATCCTCTACTCTTACTCTTTTATTTCTTTTTAGCATTCTAAGTGAGTTTAATATTACTGCTAGTGTACTTCCTTCATGGAGAATAACCCCGAAGGTAATATCCATTTTTCCCTAAAAAGTTCAAAATAACTAATACAACTACGACAAACATTGCAAAGATAATATTTTTGATAAGTTATCTTAAGCATTTTTCTTACTTAATTTATGAGCATGGCTAAGTTTTTGATAAATCATTTTTCATTAAAATCATATCCGCAACATCCATCGCAACGTCAGTACCATTTCCCATAGCTATACCTACATCAGCAAGGACAAGTGCTGGCGCATCATTAACGCCATCTCCTAACATAGCTACATTACCATATTTTTCCTTTTGACTTTTTATAATCTGTGCCTTATCCTCTGGCATAACATTCGCCCTTACCTCATCTATTCCAACAATCTTTCCTACAGCCTCTCCTGTCAAATATGAATCACCTGTAATCATCATTGTATATATGCCTTGCTTTTTAAAATACTCTACAGCACCTTTTGCACTAGCATTTGGGATATCCATAAAAGCCAACAACCCAACTACTTTAGAATTGCGTGCTACATAAACAACAGTTTTCCTTCTTTAGCTAAGAACTCCACCTGTTTAGTTTAAAGCGTCGCTTGCATTAGTAAATGCAGTTACCTTTGCTATACAGTACTCTGCCCCTAAATACGTCGTTACTAATCCAACACCTATTTTTATTCTCAACTTCTAATTCTACAGGTTCAACATTAGGAAACTTATTAACGATAGCCATTGCCAGTGGGTGATTAGATTGCTTCTCCATCGAGACAACTACTTTTAACAATTCTTCCTCATCTTCTTCAAAAATATAATCTGTAACTACTGGCTCTCCATTAGTTAATGTTCCCGTTTTATCAAAAGCAATCGCCTTAATATTACTCAGATGTGATAGGTATGCCCCACCTTTAACGAGAACTCCACGTTTTGATAGATTAGAAATAGTTGCCAATGTCGCTGGAATAGCACCTCGCGGCTAAGGCACACGGAGATACCGCAATTAAGTAAACCATACTGCGATATAAGCTAATCTCCCAACTCCACCCGAAAAATAAATCTACTCGCAAGAAGTACTACTGGAAATAGAACTAAAACAAGAGTTACATATTTAGGTTCCAATCGTTGAAGCAATGTTGCAGTTTTTGTCAAACTATTTTTGCGAAGCATTGACTAAACCTAATATCTTTCATGAAAAACCGTATCTCCTGGCTCTTTAGTGACTTGCATAACAAAGGTTCCTTCTCCATTAATAGTACTCCCAAAAACTTCATCACCAATGTTTTTCTTTTAGGAACACTCTCACCAGTAATAGAACTTTCATTAATGAATGTAGTCCCGCTTAAAACAATTCCATCCGTCGGAACTTGATCTCCATTTAAAACTTGGAGTTTATCCCCTACTTCAACCTTATCTATAGGAAATAATCTTTTGTATTATTATCTTCTAAAAACTAACCTCGCTTGAGTCGGATTTAGATTCAATAGATTCGTAATCTCTTTTCTACTTTTTTCATCAACATATTCTTCTAAAAAAAGTGTGCTCCGGCAAAAAATAACTATAAGCATAGCCGCTTCTTCATAATTACCGATAAAAATAGCTCCCTATAGCTGCTAGAGTCATCAGCAAAGTGAACATTAGAGAAAATCGTTTCTCTTTTTTTGTATTTTTGGATTGTATTTCCTAATCCTTCAAAAAAATGACATGATATCCCGCTATCCCAACTGTCCCTATAAACAAAATATTTGAATATATAGGATACCTATTTTCTAATATATATCCAGCAATAAAAAGCCGCTAATCCAACAAAATACATTATTACTGGAAATTTTTGCACCATGGCTATGCATATGACAGTGATTGTTATTGTGATTGTGTTCATGACAATTATTATGTTTATGATTGTGGTTGTGGTTGTTTTTATGAGCATGAGAACTAATATTATTACTATTATACTTATGAGCATAATTACATTTTTCATTATTATGAATATTATCAACACCCTTTATATTATTACACATACTATATCACCTCTTTTCCTCTTGAAAATATTAATATATGATTATTCTTTCATATGTATTATATATGAATAAACAATCATATGTCAAATATATTTAGTTTTTCTTCTAAAAATTTTTCCAACCTACGTTTTTTTATTAAAAACTATTATTTGAAAAATTATTTTAAATTTTTATATTTCTTCTTATTGGAATTTTTTTATTATTTTGTACTATACTAAAGGGTATATATTTAGAAGAACTATTGAACTTTTTCAAAAGAGTTCCCCTAGTTTTTCCTAATTAAAACTTTGATTAAAAGGATTTTTATAATGAGACTTAAAAAAATTAGTATTTTTATCTATTCTTCTAGTTTTTTATTACCGAATCTCGCAAAAGCAGAGACGCTATTTTTTAGACAACAATGCAATCTCTAACTTTAGCGATGTCAACACACATCTTGTAGTTTCGGAATTTAATACTGGAAAAATAATTTCTAAACGTGGAGAAAATAAACAAGTATCTGTGAGCAACTTACCAAATCATCTTGCCCTATTTTTTACTAACTGATGATTTGAAAAATAATAAAATTTCACTTGATACAAAAATAAACATTACAAACAGTGATGCTATCTTAAATAAATACAACCTTGGTTCTTCTGTTAGTGTTGACGATGCCTTATTCTTACTTGAAAACGAAGAATCTGATGCCTTATTAAAAGCTATTTTTTACAAAATATGATTTGACAATTGAAAAAGCAAAAGATATTTTTGAGCTCAATGTCACTTAACGATACAACATTAGCTTCGTTGACGATTGACGAGAAAAATATGAGTACGGCAAAAAAATATGTCGTATTTAACTAATATGATTTTAAGAAATTATCCAAAAACTTACTGAGATCACTAAAAACCCAGAAGTAACTCTTTCATCTGGTTCAAAAAGCAACTAACAATGTTTCTTTTACCGAATCAGATAAGTTTAGAGTGTTGGGACTTAATTACGCAAATAAAAATAGTATTACTTTCGCTTATAGCGGAGATACAAAAATTACTTATTACGATTTTAAACCAAAATGATGATAAGGCTACATATTTTTGATAAACTGCAAAAAAACTTATGACTATTTATTTAGCAATTATAGCTACAAACTTGCATTAAAAGCTGGTAGTTATAAAATAAATAACGAAAATATTACTTTTTGATAAAGATATTTATGATTTATTCTATGAAAAACATTCTATAAAAGATGTTACATACCTACTTATGAATAAAAATATTACTTTTTCAAAAATATGAAACAATCTCTGCTAATGCAGGTACAGTTTTTTGCCGACTTTTTCATCAAACGATACTCAGGTGTATTGGCAAAAGTAAAAACAAATTTCATTAATGACATTAATTTTGACAAAAAAAGACAACTTGGAAAAACTACTATAGTTATCGATCGTACTAAGTACTTTCGCTACTGGTATTTTAGCTATCTATTCATTAGTATTTATGGCATTCTACATTATGAAAAAAGTTGTTAGAAAGGATTAATTATGGAGCAAAATAATTTAGTATTTGAAGTTGATGGGATTATCTATGAACTTATATACAATTTTTAAAGATGCCTTCCAAAAAGAATGGTTCGAAGAAAAATTAGTCGATGTACTAAAAAAATAAACCGTATATTGTTGGCGATATTTCTCATGACAAACTTCGCCTTAGTGGCTTCACACTAACAAAAGACAATAACAATCCAAAAAATATCAATAATCTAGAAGATTATATTTTAGAATATTGTAATTTTTGGAGCACCCTTTTTGTAGTTAAAAACGATAAAATAAAAACTATTTGGCGTTACTTACGTCAAATAGTTTTTATTTATATTCTAAACAAACTTTACACAGACTGCCTCTGGTACTTCAACACCACATTGAACAACATCTAACTCACCAGTTTTTTGATCAACTGCATATACAGTTATCGTTCCTGATGTTTCATTAGTTGCAATAGCAAACTTATTATCTTTTGATAAGGCAAAATCCCTAGGGTCTGCTCCCTCAGTACTAATAGTTTGAATCTCTTTTTAACTTATTATCTACATTCTCAAAAGACAACAATAGTATCTTGTCCACGATTACTCACATAGACAAATCTATTGTCATTAGAAATTTTTATCGCACTTCCTTTATTTTCAACAGGAAAATCCTCTAATAATGTCAAATAGTATTCCGGATTCGTTAGATTTCCATCACCATCATAATCAAAAAGCAATTACCTCACTTGTCAGCTCCGTCATAGCATAAGCTTTTGTTTCATCTGAACTAAAAGACTATATGACGAACACCACTACCAGCTTTTTACTTTTACATTTTTGAAATCTTTTTCTAATCTACCCTCGTTTAACTTATACGTTGTAATTTCATCTGTACCTAAATCACATGTAAAAACATAATTACCACTTGGAGAAAATCCTGCAAAATGAACATGAGGCTTTTTCTTGACGTGGATGTACACCATTTCCTTCGTGAGTATCAGTCGATAATAATGTTCCTAAAGCTCCATTAGTAATTGAATAACTATCCGCCGTTCCCTGTGTGATAATTTGCTGATAGCAAGTACTTATCATCATGACTTACCTCGACGTAACATGGAGGATTACCGTCTTTTTGAACTGATGTTAGTTCTTCGAGTCTCCCATCTTCTAAAACTCTAAAACTAGTAACAGCTCCTTTACCTTCTCTTTTAGATACACTGTATAAATTTTTTTATTATCACTCGATAGCGCCAAGTAAGTCGGATTTTCTACTTTAGCAACTGATGCTACTTCTAACACTCTACCTTCTTCTGATAATTCTATTTTATATATTCCTTGGCTTTCTTTTTTTAGTATATGTTCCTATATATGCTCTTACCATTTTTCTCCTCCTAGCCATTATTTTATCATTTATAACACCTATTATACCATTTATCGCTATTTTGTATAATATATTAACTTTTTCTCTATTACCGACCTGCGCTTCAAGTAAATCTCTTTGATTTTTAAATATTTTTCCATAATAATTAACCTTGATTTTTATCGGAAATCAGAAATACTTCGTTTTTGTTCTCTGTTTTGCGTAATTTTAAGTTTTACTTCGAGTCCGTTCTTGATATAATAAAGTATATTATTATGCAAAATTTTTAGGAGGACAACTGTGAAACACGAATTTATACTAGTTCTTGACTTCGGTAGTCAGTACAATCAACTTATCACACGTCGTGTACGTGAACTTGGTGTTTATTCTGAACTACATGATAACGAGATTTCTATTGACGAAATTAAAAATGAACCCTAAAGGAATTATTCTTTCTGGGGGACCTAACTCTGTTTATGAAGAAAATTCTCTAACAATTGATGATGAAATCTTCAACCCTAGGTATTCCGGTACTTGGTATTTGCTACGGAATGCAATTAATGCAACATAAACTTGAGGTCGTGTAGAATCTGCGACTAGTCGTGAATACGGAGCACACAATATTGATGTAGTTGAAGGAGCTCGCTTATTCGAAGGTACACCAACTACTCAACAAGTATTAATGAGTCACTCTGACAAAGTTGTTGAACTTGCTGATGGATTCAAAGTAGTAGCAACTAGCGATAACTGCCCTATCGCTGCTGCTGAAAACGTAGAAAAAGGATTCTACTGCTTCCAATTCCACCCAGAAGTTCGTCATTCAGAATACGGTTATGACTTGCTTAAAAACTTTATCAGAAACGTTTGTAACTGTACTGAAAACTGGACTATCCAAAACTTTATCGACGACAAAATCAAAGAAATTCGTGAAGAAGTTGGAGATCAAAAAGTTCTTTGCGCCCTATCTGGTGGTGTAGACTCTTCTGTAGTAGCAGCTCTTTTAGATAAAGCAATTGGAGACCAACTTATCTGTATGTTTATCGATCACGGTTTACTTCGTAAAGGTGAAGCTGAAGGTGTATGTCAACATTTTCAGTAAAGAAATCGAAGGTGATTCAATATGAATCTTATCAAAATCGATGCTAAAAGATAGATTCCTTGGTAAACTTAAAAGGAGTTAGCGACCCTGAACAAAAACGTAAAAATTATCGGAAATGAGTTCGTATACGTATTCGATGAAGAATGTGCGAAATTACACGACGTTCCATTCCTAGCACAAGGAACTCTTTACACAGATGTTATAGAATCTGGAACTAAAAATGCACAAACTATCAAATCTCACCACAATGTTGGTGGACTCACCAGAAGATATGCGTTTTCTCACTTATCGAGCCTCTTAAATACATGTTCAAAGATGAAGTTCGTGCATTAGGAGAAGCCTGGGTCTTCCTCATGAAATAGTTTGGCGTCAACCATTCCCAGGGCCAGGACTCAGGTATCCGTGTTCTTGGAGAAGTAACAGAAGAAAAACTTCAAATCGTGCGCGATAGTGACTTTATCCTACGCGATGTTATCGCTAAACGTGGCTTAGAAGGAGAAATCTGGCAATACTCACATGTCTTCCTGATATCCGTTCAGTAGGAGTTATGGAGATGTTCGTACTTACGATTATACTGTTGCAGTTCGTGCCGTAACAAGTATCGATGGTATGACTGCAAGCTGCTAACACTATCCCATTTGAAGTGCTTGAAGAAATCTCAGCACGTATTGTAAACGAAGTAGCACTATCGTTAACCGTGTAGTCTACGACATTACAAGTAAGCCACCAGCAACTATAGAGTGGGAATAGAAAGATTGAAAAACTTATGAAGACATCGATAAAGGGGCTGTTAAGGACAATTTAATATGGATATGTTTTTTTAGGGATTGGATTATTATTTGCAGGACAGGTTATTTTCAAGTTTCATCGATCCGTTTCTCTTCCGAATTATTTCAATAATAATTTCAAATTTACATTTAATATATACGCTAATTTTTGGGGAATTTGGATTGCGTTTATTTTTATTCTGTATAATTTTTCAAGAAGAAAACAAAGTAATTTTTAAACTCTATTAAATATAACAGAACTTGTAATAATTTTTAAAATGTTGATATTAGGATTTTTTTGACAGGTTTTGTCCTGAATGGATTTTGTGCAACAGTTGCAATTTTACACGGGGATATTAAGCTTACTTTTTACAAGTTTGAAATAGTGAACCTAATTTTTATTATTTATTGTAGTTTTCATTCAGTCTTCGAGCGAAGAATTGATTTTTAGAGGATTTATTTATCAAAGACTGAAAAATAGATATAAGAACACTGAATTTTCAATAATCATAAACTCAATATTGTTTGCATTACTTCACTTGGGGAAATAATGGAATATCAGCTTTTTGGATTTATAGATATACTACTTTCCGGTGTATTTTTAGTTTAATGTTTTGTGCATTTGACAGTATTTGGCTTTGTTATGGCATGTCATACAACATGGAACTTTACACAAAAACATTCTATTAGGGTTACCAAATAGCGGAACAATATCTAAATATTCCCTTTTTATGATGGATGTAAATTCCGCAAAAAGCAGTTTTGCCTTTGATAAAAATTTTGGCTTGAAGGGGCCATGCTCTCAATAATACTAATGTTTACAGGGTGTATGATAATGTATATTTATTGCAAAATAAACAATAAGTTTGTCTTCAGACTGCGTAATTGCAGTGACGAAAAATAAATGCAATATGGACAATTCAAGATTAAAAAGGACTCGGTTCAATAAACTGAAGGAATGCACATACGATGATATTCTCGATGTATTGTTTAGATATTGATTTAGTTTGTTCGTCAGTAGCTAAAAAGTAAATATTATGACATTTTAAATATAGATTCTGGCGTTCAAGATACAAAAGATTCTATTAGAAGCAAATTATAAAGCTATAAAAACGCGAAAAATATTTTAAAAATAATAGAAGACTTAAAAGCCTAGGAATTATCCTGAAAGTTTTAATAAAATTAAAAATGCAATTATTGAAGATATCAATGGAGATTAAAAGCTCTATGAAGTACTTTGAGGTATTTTTGTTAAAAATATACCTATAAAATCAGTGAAATTTTTGTAGTGGTGCAAAATGAAAGTCTTGTAAATTCTTATTTTTATAATAGTTAGCAGGTTTTTATGAAGAGTGGGAATAATGCGGTGTAACTTAGAATTATTAGAGTATAACGACGACATAATTCTTAGATACAGCGTATGCAACAAGAACTTTAATCTTAACTAGCAACGCGAGGAAAAGATTATTAGTTCTAACTGTTAACATAGTGAGATATATAAAACCCCTAGTTTATAAGGGGTTTTTATTTTTAGTTGTAACTAAAAAGGTAACTCAAACCCGAGAAACTCTTATTTAAACAGCATTTTTAAAAGTTATATATAGACTTAAAATATCATAAAACACTTTTGGATTGTCTCCAAAGTGTCTCCAAAATAAACTAAAAAGTGAAACCCATAAGTTGGATAAAAATTTTCTTTCTTGTAGGTTTTGCTCTGTCAAAATATAGTAGTATTAATCATCTATGGTATAATAAAAAGTACAATAAATTATGGTAAGGAATAGGAATTAATGGCAAAAAGAAGTAAATACAGACCTTTGGGTTTATGATTTATTAAAAGAAGCGAAAATAAATGATAAGTTTACTGCACAAGGTAGTAATATAAAAAGAAATTCACGAAGCATTGCAAACAGCGTCAAAGCGTGGAACTGGTAAAGTAGGATTTCCTGAATATGTAGGTGTAGTAAAAATTTTTAATAGTAATAGAAGATAAAGCTGATACGCATAAACATATAGATTTAACAGATAAAGAAATAATCAGTGAAGAAGTAGCTAGTGTTTGTGATTATGCAGTAAATGGTGCGTTGTTTTATGGGAAGCACCTTGCTAAAAACACAAGTTATAAAGAAATTATTGCTTTAGGGATTAGTGGTAATGAAAAATCATAAAATAACACCTATCTATATAGACGATAGAGGAAATTATAAAGTTCTTGATGATTTAGAAACTCTAATCTCATTCAGTGAGAAAAATATTGATGAATACTATACAAAAGAAATTTTAAAAGAGGACACTCAAAAAGAAAAAGAAACAGCAGAAATTTTTGAAAGATGCTAGTGTTCTTCATGAAGATTTAAGAAATTACGGGAATTTAGAGGAGAAAAATAAGCCACTAGTTGTATCTGGAATACTTTGCACTTAGGAAGTTGAGTATAAAAATTTCAGTATTGACAGTTTAATTGAGATACACAAAAAACTGACGGTCATATATGACGTTATTGAGGCAAACTTGGGGCGTGCAAATGTTTCAGCCACAAGTTAAGAAAAATAAATTGCTAAGTCAATTTTCTATTATCCGTGATAATGTAAAAATTAATGAAGTAAATCCAAATTTAGGAAAGACGCCGTTAAAACATTTTGCAGATTTTTATACGAAAGTATCTATCATAGTATAAAATATAATAATAGTTCTGAAGATTATCTTTGGTAGATTTTTATGGGGAGTTCATGTCGTATAGTGGAGGAGACGGGCAAAACTTTAGGAATCGTACTAACTCCTAAACATATTACTGAACTGTTTTGTGATTTGTTAGATTTGAAACCAAGTGATAAAATACTTGATCCATGCTGTGGTACGGCAGGATTCTTAATTGCTGCCATGCACAATATGGTGAGTCAGACAGATGATGAGGGTCAAATCAAACACATTAAAAACACCAACTTTTTGGAATCGAGGAACAATCTATATGTTTACTATCGCCACTACGAATATGATTTTACGTGGTGATGGTAAAAAGTAACTTAGAAAACGGAGACTTCTAGCAGAAAAATCCAGCGCAACTTCAGCTTAAAGGTTGTAACATCGGTATGATGAATCCACCGTATTCGATGGGGTCTAAACAAAATCCTAATTTATACGAAATTAATTTCACAAGACATCTATTAGATTCGTTAGTAGAAGACGGGAAAGTCGCTATTATCGTTCCACAAAGTACCTTCACTGGAAAAACAAAAAGACGAACAAAAATCAAAGAAGAAATTTTTAAAAATCATACATTAGAAGGTGTTATCACCTTTTGAATAAAAATACTTTCTACGGTGTTGGAACTAATCCTTGTATTGCAAATATTTACAGCACACAATAAACACCCTAAAAATAAAGTTTGTAAATTTATAAATTTTGAAAATGATGGTTATATAGTAAGTAAACACGTTGGTCTTATTGATGATGGTTCACATAAAGATAAAAACAACACTTACTTGATGTATGGTTTGGGAAAAATGAGGCGCCTACATAAATTCTGCGGTAGAAACAACAGTTGAAGCAACTGATGAATGGTTACATTCTTTCTATTATTTTAATGATGAAATTCCAAGCGAAGAAGATTTTAGAAAAACCATTGCCGATTACTTAACATTTGAAGTAAATATGATAACTCATGGACGTGGTTATTTATTTGGAATAGAAGATAATGAGGAAGAATATGAAATAAAAGAAACAGTGCTAAAGGTAGCTGAAAGTGAGGAAGATTATGAGTAAGTTAACTTTGGAGAGTGTGGAATGGGGAGAGTTTAGAATAAAAAGATTTGTTTGAAATAGAAACGGTAAAAGGAAAACCTATTGAAAATTATAAAAAGGGAGATATTCCATATGTTTCGACGGCTCGCAACGAATAATGCCGTAATAAATTTTATTGAAAAAGATAAAAATATTTTAACAAGTGCTTTTTGCAATAACTGTAGATCCAATTAAAGGAACTTGTTTTCTATGACTATGATTTTGTTGGTAGGGGCTTTAGTGGAGCCTCAGTAAATGTATTGAGAAATATTAACTTAAATAAACATAATGGAATGTTTATATGTTCTTCTATAGAAAAACTTCAAAATTAAAAAGCCTCTTATGGTTATTTATTTAATAGTAATCGATTAAAAATGGCAGTTATACTTCTTCCTATCGACTCTAACGGTAACCCTAACTGGCAATTTATGGAAGATTACATCAAACAAGAGATGAAGGTTCAAAGTAGTAAAGTAGCTTCTATTACGAAAAATAAACTAGTGAAGCTAGGTTTTGAACTACTTGATTATGATGTAGAGTGGAAAGAATTTAAGTTAAAGACATTTTTGAATTTAAGAAAAAGTTCTAAAGGACTAAATTATCTAGAAAAAGTGATAAAGGTATAAGTTATCTTGGTGCAACTAATAGAAATAATGGGGTTTTTAGAATTTGTTAAAGATGATAAAAATTAAAAATATAAAGGAAATTGTATAGCATTCATTAGAAATGGCGAAGGATCTATGGGGTATGCAGTTTATAAAAAGAAGATTTTATTGCAACACAAGATATTTCTGTTGGATATAATGATAATTTAAATTTATATACGGGAACATTTATAACAACAATTGCAGATAGAGTAAGAGGAAAATATAATTTCGGATATAAAAGAAATCAAAATAGACTAGAAAATGAAATTTTACATCTTCCAATCGACGAAAACGACGAACCTCATTGGGAATATATGAGTCAATTTATGAAAAAGCTAGAAAAAGAAAATATCGAGAAAAACGCTTTAATCATATATATATATATATATATATATAATGGTTAAGAAACTTGAAAAATAAATACTTATTGAAAAATGTTTCATGGAAAGAATTTTTCATCGAAGATATTTGTGAAATTAAATCAGGAAAAAGATATTTACGAACGTGATAGAATTGAAGGACAGACACCGTACGTTACAGCAACAGCAAAACAACAACGGTATAGGATATTTTTATTTCTAACACTAATGCAACTCTGCAAGAAAAATGTATCTCGGTTAATCGTAACGGTTCGGTTGGATATTCATTTTTATCATTCATACCCTGCACTTTTCGGAAATGATACGAGGAAATTAATTCCAAAATACAACGATGATTACGTAGCTAAATTCATCTCGTTTATGATTTCTAGTCAAAAAGAAAAATACGGCTATGGTTATAAAATGGGAACTGCGCGTTTAAAACGACAAAAATATTACTTCCTATAAAATGAAGATGAAGCTATAAACTATGAATTTATGAAGAAGTATATATTAATTCAAGAAATAATTTCTATATATTCAATTTTAGATTACTACAAACAAAATTAATATTAACATAGTTAGTATTTCTTACTGAATTAATAAATTTGACATAGAGCCAATAAAAAGACAGGATTCACGGTCCTGTCTCTTTGTCTATGCTTAATCTGTTTGATTTGCTTATATATTAATTTTAAACTAATATTTTTCTTTTTGTCAATTCTACTATAAAGATTATAAAAATAATTTTACGTATTAATTTTTTATCAACAAAAAAATAACAGTAAACTCTCATTAAACCACTGATATAATAATTTTTAATAATACTTAATTTACATAAATGTAACTATTTTTTAAACCTCTAATCCTAATTATACTTACACTTTCTACGTAGTATTTTAGATTTTTGATTTCCACCTTTATAATCTTTGTTGTTAAGTTTTAGAGTTATAGTTGAAATATTTGTCTTAGTCATTGCGTCAAGAACGTTTATTTTGATACTATCCCCTTCTACTTTCCACTTATCTTTGCTTCAACTTCTTGTGGATATTTATTTGTTAAAGGCATTCCAACAAAGACAATTTTATCATCACCTTTGTAGTAGTGAATTTCATTTTTTTGTTGGATGTAATGGCGATTTTGCTGCTTCAACTTCATACTCATTAAAGTTTGGTCCTTTTTAATAGTCCTAAAGCCTCATTCATAGTGTAAGTTTTATCTGAATATTCATTGATAACATCTAGATAATCTTCTTTCGAAATAGTGAACAGTTCATCTCCATTAGGTGATTTCGATTTTTTACTTTATCTTGTGTAATCCAAGCTAATAGATTCGTTTGCGTTTTTAACCTCGATAAGTCATTTCCCTGAAATTGCTACTTTTATGTATTAATTTTTCTGCTTTTTTAAGTCGTGAGTAACTTTTTTTGTTTATCTTGTTCTGATTTTTTTATCTTCTTTTGAAGCATTATTTTTGTTCTGATTTATTCTTATCATCTTTTTCTTTATTGGCTTCATTTACCGCACAACCTGTTAGAACTAACGCTCCTGCTGCAAGAACCATAAGTAATTTCTTATTCATATCTAAATTCTCCTTTATCAATAAAGTAAGATATTTTATTGATTATTATTTTACTTTGATATTATTATACCACATTTTCTCTAATTAAAAATAACACTCAGAATAATTAACTTTCTGAGTGTTATTGTATATATTTTTGATTAAATTACTTTTAATTCAACCTTATCTCATACCTTTATCGTAAGGAATCCCAAGCGCTTCTGGTGTAGAAGTTTTCTTAGAGAAGACGATAAGTGCGATAATTGTCGCTACGAATGGGAACATGTTCCAGAATGATACTGAATTGGAAGATCTGGTGCTAATATAGACACTTTTTCATGCGAATACTTTTGTTCCTCCGAAGAACAATGTCATAATGTGATTGTACTGGGTTATATTTACCAAAGATTAATGCCGCTAACGCTAAGTAACCAAAAACCGTATATACTGTAATTGCTCGTGTTGAACCCTCGGCTGAATGTGAAGTTGCAATGATTGCTCCAGCAAGTCCTGCTAGACATCCAGAGATGAATACCCCAATATAACGATATTTAAATACGTTTAACCCTAGTGAGTCACTGGCCTGAGGATTTTCCCCAACAGAACGAAGTCTAAGTCCAAATGGACGTTTGTAAATAATATAGTAAGTAAGTGCTACTAATACTATTGCTATAATAATCGTTGGATATACTGTAAACTTACCAAAAACTGTATATCTAGGGAATCCACTTGCTAATAGTAATTGCAAAGTTCCATTGAAATGGTTAACTAAGATATAATGCGATAGCTGGTGTACTGGTTAATCGCTGTACCTGAGATAACTTGGTCAGCTTAAGTTAATACTGATAAATGCGTGGATAAGTGAAAGTAGTCCTCCACATATTGTCGCAGCTAATAAACATACGACTAATTGAAGCTATAGTTGGCGCACCTTCGAAGGTTGTTAAAAGCTATGAAAGAAGCAAACAAATGAACCAAAAATTACAAAACTGTCAAGTGCAATATTTACAACCTCACTCTTTTCAGAATAGAAACCACCAATGGTCAAGCATTAGAATAGGTACTGTATATTGTAACATTGAGTCTAATAGTGATAATACTGTATCCATTTATTTATCTCCTTTTCTTTTACTCAACTAGTTTATCTCAGTAATTTGCTATCAAAAATAGCTTTCGCCGCAAACGAATAATACGATTAACTCCGATTAAGATGTTCGCGATATCTTTTGGAATACTCGATAAACGCTAATTGTGGAGTAAGAACCCCTAGGAACTGAATAGCAATGTCCCCAAGAATGAACCTAGTGCTGTATTTGCTCCGGATAAGTGCAACCGCGATACCCATGTATCCAAAACCCTTGGAATGTAGACCCTGCAACCACTTGACCAACAGGTCCCATATTGTAAAGCGCTCCTCCAAGTCCAGCAAACGCTCCTGAGATAGCGCCATTGAAAGAACAGTAGTTTCTATTAACTTTTCATACCAACAAATCTAGATGCTGATGGTTAAACCCTACTGAACGAAGCTCATAACCGAATACTGTTTTTCCATAACGATATAGAATATAATAAACTCGCAAAAATAGCTAAGAATCTGTTCCTAAACGGTGGTTACTGAAAATACCTTCATCAAATCATTTTTAAATATCCTGAACTGTCACTTGCAACAAGCGGTTGAGAACATATCATTAGTTCCTCGAATAAATTTAGTACTGCTGAATTGAACAAAGTATAAAGCTGTATAGTTTAACATAATTGTTACAACTACTTCACTAATATTAAATCTAGCTTTTAAATACCCTGCAATAGCTGCCCAAAGCCCACCAACAATAATACCTGCTAAGATACTTGCGATTAGGACTACATAGAAGTTCATACCTTGCATTTTAATAGCAACAATACCTGCAAAAAGTCCACCCATAATAAATTGTCCTTCTGCTCAGATATTAAATAATCCTGTTCTAAATGCAGGGCAACTGACAACTCCTGTACAAATTAATGGAATTGTCGATACAAAAATTTCAGCTATACTGTTAGGGTCGGTAAAAATATTCCCCATAACCCCTAATACATCTCCTGGTGCTGCTCCTATCGCTGAAATAAGAATTGCTCCAATTATAAATGAAGCTAATATTGGTAGCACCGCATTAGTTAAAACTTCTTTTAACATAGGTTCTCCTCTTACTTTAAACCCCCGCCATAAGCAGACCAAGTTGTTCTCTTTGTTACATTTTCATCATTATCTACAACATCGATATTATTACCATTGTGAATAACCGCTATTCTATCTGATAAAGTTAAAATTTCATCCAAGTCAAAATGAAATTAATAGAACACTGTTTCCTTTTGTCACGATAATCAATTAACATTTTATGAATACCATTAATAGCCCCTACGTCAAGACCACGAGTTGGTTGAGTAGTTACTATTAATTTTGGCTGAAGTTCTAATGCACGCCCGATAATAAGTTTTTGTTGTTACCACCACTCATGCTTCGTGCAGAAATCTTCTCATCACCAGCTTTACGAACATCATATTTTTCACAAATTTCTTTTGCAAATTTAGAAATTACAGGTATGAATCCATTTTTAGAAAACTTCTCTGTGTAGTAATTTTCTAATACTGAGTTTTCTTCAACGCTGAAATCTAACACTAATCCATCTTTATGTCTATCTTCTGCAATGATTTCTAGGCCTAATCCTTTACGTTTTTGTTGTAGAAAATCGCATGTAAATCTTTCCATCAAAGATAATTTTTACCTCTTTGTTTTCTTTTAAGTAAAGCATTCAGTACTTCAACAAATTGTTGTTGTCCATTACCATCTACCCCTGGCGATACCTAAGATTTCTTTCGTGCACATCAAGATTGAAGTCATGTAAGATATTTTGTTTTTCTTGAGTATCTGCATAAATACCTGATACTTCTAGTATCTTCCCTTCACGAGAACGTTCATACTTGATTATTTCTAAGTCTTTACCAATCATAAGACTTGCTAATTTTTCTTTAGTTGTTTCTGCAACTTCTACTGTTCCAAAATATTCACCACGACGAATAATACTACAACGATCAGCTACTGCCATAATCTCATTAAGTTTGTGCGTAATTAACAGAATAGTTTTTCCTTCTGCTTGAAGGTTTTTTTAAGAATCGCTAAAAATTCTTCAATCTCCGCTGGTGTTAATACCGCCGTTGGTTCGTCGAAAATTAAAAATGTTAGCATCTCTATATAACATTTTTAAAATTTCAACCCTTGTTGCATCCCTACACTTATATCGCCAACAAGGGCTTTAGGATTAACTTCAATCCATATTTTCTAGATAACTCTGAAATTTTATTTGCAGCAGATTCTAAATCAATTTTTCCACCTGCTTCTTCCATTCCTAAAATAATATTTTCAGCAACAGTAAAGTTTTTAATAAGTTTGAAGTGTTGGTGACCATCCCAATTCCAAGTTTATTCGCATGTTTAGGGTCTTTAATATCAAACTCTTTCCATCTAATTTAATCACACCTGCTTCTTGATGGTACATCCCAAAAAGAACTGACATTAATGTAGATTTTTCCGGCACCATTTTCTCCAAGCAAAGCATGAATTTCATTATTCTTAACCTGAATAGTAATGTCTTTTATTTGCGTAGAAGTCACCAAACTTTTTAGTTATGTTTAGCATTTCTATAGCGTACATATCTTTCCTCTCTTTTTGTTAATTTCACTTATATATTATACTAGATTTTTACGTTCTAGTATAGCGTTTTTATGTTAATTTTTCATTTGAATTTTAATACTATTTAACTATATCTTATAGATAAATATAATTACAGCTTTCTTATTTATCATGCTTAGTTTAATATCATTATCTCTTTTCTTAGTATTAATTTAAAACAAATTTTTATACTTACCTTACGTTTAAATAATAATCTACGAAACTATCTTTTATTTCTAAATGTATCTTTTAAAAATATACTTATCTATATTTTAGAAAAAGACCTAGTAAAACTAGGCCTTTTTCTATGACTAAACCATAGTCTTATAGTTCTCCGTCAATATTAGCTTTATCTCGTTATTTTAGCGACTTCTGATGCTACTGTTACTTTACCTTCTTTAAGATCTTTAACAGGTCGCATCGATTTTAGCTTTAATTGCATCGCTTAAGTTTTGGATTTTGTGCTGGAAGTCCTACACCGTCTTCTTTGATTGTGAATGTCTTAGTAGTTCCACCTTCAAATTTACCAGCTTTGATTGAATTAAGATGTTTTTAACTGCTACAGTCAATACGTTTAACAGCTGAAGTTAAGATTACAGATTTCTACATCTTTTACCATCTTTATCTTTTAGCTTTGAATACACCTTCTGCATATTGGTCTTTATCTACACCAACGATCCAGTGTTTAACTTCTCCGCTTTCTTTTTAGATCTTTAGTAGCTCTTTCTTGAGCTTCTTTGATTGATCCACTTCCAGTTCCACTAGCTGCAACGAAGATAACGTCTGCTCCAGCGTCAAACATTGTAGTAGCTAAAGTTTTACCTTTGTTAGTATCATTGAATGAACCACTGTAGTTATAAAACGATTTTGATATCTTTTTAGTGCTTTAGCACCTTGTACAAATCCTAAACCGAATTTGATTACCGCTGGGATTTTAGCTCACCGATGAATCCAACTTTTTCCAGTTTTTTTGATTGAAGAGTCAGCTGCATATCCTGCTAAGTATCCTGCTTCTTGTTCAGCGAATAATACTGATTCTACGTTTTTGTTAGGTACTGATCCATCGATAAAGATAAATTTCTTATCTTGGAATGAATCTGCGATTTTTGGTAACTCTTTTTCAAAGTAGAATCCAGCAAGAGAAATAACGTCTCTTTGCTTTTGAAGCGTTTTTGTAAGTTAGCCGCAATGTCACTTTGGTTTTTTAGTTTCAATCGGATTTAAAGCTTTACCACCATTTTTGAACCCATTCTTGAACAGCTTCTACGTTACTTTGGTTGAAACTTTTATCTTTTGCTCCACCTTCGTCAGTTACAACTCCGATTTTTAAGTCAGATTTGCTATCTGAACTAGATTTGTTGTTAGATGATTTAGAAGAACATCCAACGAAAATTAATGCTCGCTGATAAAACAACTGCTATTAACGAAAATACCTTTTTCATAAATAAAAAGTCTCCTTTGTTATTATATATTTTATATTTAAATAATACCACATTATCTCCTAAATATCAACATTTTATTTATTTTTCAAATATATAGAAAGTTCGTGTTTAGAGAGGTAAGTGTCTATTTTTATGATGTATCGTTCTTATTACCCTATAGATAACAAAATTTTTCACATCTCTTTAAAGCATTTTCATAACTTTTTAAATTAGCATTTTTAGATTTCTCTTTCCCTCATATTTTTATTAAAAATAAAAGCCCGAACATTTAGTTATATTATATTGTTAAATAAAACGAAACCAACACACCAATGACTGTAAAAATCAACGTTTTCGTCATATTATTTTTATTATTTTTGAATAATTTTATAGTTCGGTTATTGAATATAAGCATAAATTGTAAAAATACGGAGCCAAACAACATCCTTGACTCCGTATTTTGAAAAATATTAAAGCTCACCTTCAATGTTAGTTACTGAACCTTTTTGCTTTTAATTCGTCTCCAGTGGCTACAACTTCTACTTTCCCTGATTTTAACTCTTCGATTGTTTTAGTTAATTTTTCCTTTTTATATCATCATTTAAATTTGGATTTTCTTTTGGAATACCTACTCCATTTTCTTTAATACCAAATATATGTTTTACCGTTTTGGAATTTATCAGCTTTAATCTCATTTAAAAATTTTTAGTAACTGCTACTTCAATATTTTTACAGCTGATGTTAAAAACAACAGATTTTTGAACTTCTTTTTCCGTCTTTGTCTTTACCTTTGAAAATACCTTCTTCGTATTGGTCTTTATCTACACCAACAACCCAGTGATTAACTTCTCCACCTTTAGACATGTCAAGAACCCCACGTTCCTTTTTGCTTCTGATATTACTCCATTACCTGTGTTACCAGCTGCAACAAAGATAACATCTGCTCCAGAATCATACATAGTTGCCGCTAATGTTTTACCTTTATTTGTATCTGAGAATGTTCCACTGTAGTTGTACATAATTTTAATATCACTTTTTGCCGCTTTAGCACCTTGAACAAAATCCAATACCAAATCTTTCTACTGGTGGGATTTTTTGTTCCACCGATAAATCCCTACTTTACCAGTTTTAGATTTTTAATGCTCTGCATATCCCGCTAGGTATCCTGCTTCTTGTTCTTTAAATATCAACGATGCAATATTTGGCGCTTCTACAAAAGTATCGATATATAAGAATTTTTATCTTTGTATTGTGCAGAGATTTTTGTAAGTTCTTTTTCAAACTCATATCCTGCAACTGAAATTATATCAGAAACTTTCGCCGCGTTTTGAACATTAGATGATAAATCCGATTGTGTTTTAGTTTCGATAACAACAGGATCTTTCGCTCCATTTTCTTTTAACCCATGCTTGAATCGCTTCACGTTGGCTTGGTTAAAGCTTTTATCTTTTGCTCCACCTTCACCAGTAACAATTCCTATTTTTATATCCTTTGAATTGTCCGTCTTATTGTCATTCTTGCTCTTAGATGAACATCCTACAACCACAAGTGACAATGTTATTAAAATTGTTAATAGAGTACGTAATTTTTCATAATTTACCTCCTAAATTTATCTCTATTGAAACTACAATACCATATTTAGCAATCGATTTCAATAGTTTGTAACAATTTTTGAAAATATTACATTTTTCTACTATATGTGATATAATTATTAGATAAAGCATTTTCAGGAGGAATTTTCATGACGTATTACAATAATATTGTTGAAACTGCAAATTATATTAAAAGTATTTTTAACGAGCCCTATCGACTACGCGGTAGTTTTAGGTAGTGGTATTACACTTGAGCTAGAAGACCAACAAGAATTAGGGTTATGAGGCTATCCCACTTTTTCCCAGGAAATAAACGTGCTAACCATGTAAAAAGGGCATGCAAATAAACTTACTTTCGAAAATCTCTGGGAAAAATGTCCTTTGTCTTAAATGGTAGACTTCATCATTACGAAGGATATAGTATGAAAGATGTTGCTTTTATGACTTATGTAGTTAAGTTTTTAGGAGTTAAAAGGGTTATTTATAACTAATGCTTATGGTGCTATTAGTACTGATTTTTAGTGAAGGAGATATTATCTGTCTTGATGATTTCATCTCTCTATTAGCGATAATCCACTTAGAGGAGAAAATGATCCACGTCTTGGAGAAAGATTCGTTGATATGACTCACTCCTTTCGATCCGTATTTAGTAGAAAATCTTAACAATTCTGCAGAAAAACTAAATATCAAATTATCTCAAGGTACTTATGGTTTCTTCCAAGGACCATACTTTGAAACACGTGCTGAGATTAGAGCATTCAAAACTATGGGATGTGATCTTGTAGGGATGTCTACTGTTCCAGAAGTTATTGCAGACCAACCATGCCGGACTCCCAGTAGCAGTTCTTGCTTTGCATTACAAATATGGCAACAGGGGTTCAAGAAAGAAAACACGACCATGAGCATGTCCTTAAAACTGCACAACAAATTAGTGTAAATCTTAAACAATTACTAATTGAAACACTAAAAACTTAAAAATAAGGAGTGTTATTTATGGAAAAACTATTTTTGAAAAAATTATCGATGGTGAAATTCCTAGTTATAAAATTTATGAAGATGAGTATGTCTACAGCTTTTTAGACGTATTTCCAATTACAAAAGGACACACATTAGTTATCCCTAAAAACATAGCCGTAACATTTTTGGACTGTGATCCTGAAACAGCCGCGAATATCGGACGCGTTCTTCCTAAAATTGCAAAACGCGGTAAAAAGAAGCTTTATAATTGCGATGGTATTAATATTTTTCCAAAATAACGAAGAATATGCTGGACAAAGTGTTTTCCACCTTCATTTCCACATAGTTCAGCGTTACAAAGACAAAGATACTAACTTTGACAATTTGGAAATCGCATAGCCACCTCAAAAATTAGAACCTACTGATTTTTGAAAAATTCAAGAAAGCATAGTTAAAAATCTATAAAATATAAAAAGGAGAATTTTAAAAATTCTCCTTTTTATTATGTTGCTTATTCTTATTTATTTTTTCCCATCTTTTGAAGAAAATAAAGCTACGATTGAATCTAAAAGTAGTTTTAGCTTTTCCTTTTTCCTCTCGGGCTTCTTCTTGCTCTTCATCTTGATTTTCTTCTACTTCTTCATAATCTTCCAATTCTTGTGCTTGAGCTGCTAATTCCGCTTCTAACGCCTCTAATTCCTCATAAGTCAGTTTGTCTAGATCCAATCTATCTCCTGTCTGCAGTAACTATATCTTGAGCTTCCTCTTGCGCATCTTTCGCAAATTCAGATACATCTTCTATTTTTCTTCTACTACATCTTGGATATCTTCAGCTTTTGTCCACAACTTCTTCTTTTTACTTCATCAGTCTGCGTCTTGTGTTTCTTCAAGCACTGATTCAGCTTCTTCTTTTACTTCTTCCACAACTGGTTCTACTTCTTCAGTTACTTCTTCCACAACTTCTTGAGCTTCTTCTACTTTTTCTGCCACTGCATCTTGGATATCTTCAACTACAGGAGCTACTTCCTCTTGAACATCCTCTACAACCGATACTACCTCTTCCGTTGCCTCTTCTACTTTTTCTGCCACATCTTCTTGAACTTCTTCTAGCACGTTATCTGCATCCGTACTTAGTTCAACAAAAATTATCTTCAAGTTTTTTTCTTCATAAGCTTTTACTTCTTCTAACTTTCACGCGCAATATCACTTTCTTCTTGCACCACTGCGCTACCTACTGCTTCATTTACAAGCTCATTTAATTTGTTTAAACCTTCTTTTGTATTTTTCTTAAGTAATTCTTTTGTGTTTTTTCTAATTCTTTTTGGATTTTTATAATAGTACGTCCTACGCACTAACTGCACCTAATACTAATCCTTTGGAAAATTTTACCCATTTTTCTGTCCTCCTGATTATTCTGTCAATATTGATTTTATCAGAAAAGTATGTTGATGTAAAGAGTTTGGAGCTGTATAAAAGTAGCTTATTTTATCCATTATTACTTATTAATAATTAAAAATAAATAAGCTTTTCTAAAATTTCTAGAAAGCTTATTTAGTAATTATTATTTTAAATGTTTTACCCTTGCTATGATTTCTTTGTGACGTCCTTTTATCATAGGACGTGCTTGAGGATTACCTAAATAACCACAAGTTCTTTTTACGACATCACAGCTTTTTGGATCTCTATTACCACATTCTGGACATTTAAATCCTTTTTTCGTCGGTTCAAATTCTCCTTCAAATCCACAGCTATAGCAGCGGTCTATTGGTGTATTTGTTCCTAAATACCCTACTTTGTCATAAGCAAAATCCCATACCGCTTCAAGTGCTTTTTGGATTTTGTTTTAACACTGGATATTCACTAATAATGAATGAATCCACCACTTGCATAATAAGGATAATCTTTTTCAAAGTCTAATTTTTCAAATGGTGTTGGATTTTTACGTACATCATAGTGATAAGAGTTTGTATAGTATTCTTTATCTGTAACATTTTCCACCATACCAAATTTCTCTGTATCCATACGGCAGAATCTATCAGTTAATGACTCACTTGGTGTAGAGTAAATACTATACCAATAATCACCTTCACTAGTCCATTTTATCTACACATTGTTTCATATATTTCATAATGTCTAATGTGAAGTCTTTGGCTTCTTTATTTTTCCCATTCTCCACCATAGAAAACACTAGCAACTTCGTATGAGGCCGATATATCCTAAAGATAACGTCGCTCTTTGTTTATCAAAAAGTTGTTTAACTCTATCATCTGGTTTTAGACGTTTCCCCAAAAAGCTCCATGCATATAAAGAATAGGTGCATTTTGAGGTTTCGCCTCCCCACATCTTTTTAGCTCTGTAATCTAGAGCATCTTTACACACTTCTAAACGCTCTTTAAAGATTTCCCTAGAATAACTCTTTATCCCCATTTGATTCAAGAGCAATACGCGGTAGATTTAGAGTTACAACTCCTGATTCATACAGCCACTCTCAACAAGTTCTCCATTTTTCATCTCTCCAAGCAGGTAAGAATGAACGACAACCCATAGGCGTTTTGCAGCTTCTGTTATTTTCACTAAAGTATCGTACATAATTACGTCTGGATACATTCTTTGTGTAGCACATTCTAATGCTAATTGTTTTTACATCGTAATTATGATCTTCTGGTTTTTAAGTTTAATCCTTCTTTTATTACAAAAGATTAATTTAGGGAAAATAGCCGTTCTTTTTCTTTTCCTAATCCTGCTATTCTAACTTTTAAAAATAGCCTTTTTGTATTTCTTTTTCGAAATATCCTTCACCCTAAACCAAATCCTAAAGATGTAAATGGTGTTTTGTCCTTGAGAAGAATATAAAGTATTTATTTCATATTCTAGTGATTGCATCGCATCAAAAATATCTTTTTTTAGTTTTTCACGAGCGAATTGTTCTTGTTTTTTTCTTCACTTTCAATCCATTCTCTAGCCATTTTTAGATCATAGTTAAGTTTTTGCAAAAAGGAGCAAGCACTTCATCTATTCTATCCGCACTACATCCTCCGTATTGACTTGAGGCTACGTTTGCAATAATTTGTGCCATTTGAGCAGTAGCAGTTTGGATACTTTTTTGGACTATCTACATCTGCATTACCAATTTTTAAACCCTTTTTGTAAGCATTTCTTTAAAATCAATCAAACAGCGGTTTGTCAATGGTTGATACGGAGAATAATCTAAATCATGATAATGGATTTCACCTTTTTGGTGGGCATTAGCTACGTGTTGAGGTAACATTTTCAAACCGATTGCTTTAGCTACAATACCACTTGTTAAATCTCTATGAGTATTGAATACTAAACTATCTTTATTAGCATTTTCGTTAACGACATTCTCATCTCGATTAACTAACTTTTCAATTGCAACATTAATATCAAGACTACGCTCACGTTCTATATCACGCATACTACGATAGCCTACATATTCTTCATAAATAGCCTCTTCACCTAACGTTATTAATGTATGCTCAACAATATTTTGAAGCTCGTAAATTTTTATATTATCCTTAAATCTATTTCCGATTTCTATAATAACATTATCCACGATATTATCTATATTAACACTATGTTTCTCCAAACACACTGTTAACAGCCTTTTCAATAGCCTTGTATATTTTATCAGCATCAAACTTTACTACACGACCATCTCTTTTTATAACTAATAAAATTTTTGTAAGCAAATCTAACTTTTTCTGTGTATAAGAATAAAAATTACTTCTTTGCATCTTTTTCCCTCCCAAAAATACTATTATCTTTTATCAATCCATATTAATTTCCGCCATAATAAAGACGCTATTATTACTATAATATATCAAATATAACCACTTGTCTACACCGAATATTTCCGGAAATCGAAAAACGCTATCAGCTCGCTTTTTACCTCAATTGTGAATAGGCAAGGCTGTTTTTCTCGCAGTAAATCATTAAAACGTTGATATATCAATATTCTATATAGTATTTTTATATTGAATCTGTATTACTTTTTGCTGCCGTTGTCTTTAACACAGTCTTAAATGAGTGTTAAAATCAGCACTTACAAGTGAAAAATTAAAAAGTTCGCTGATAATCAAAACTTTTATTAGGTAAATTAACTTTTTCTTTCTAGAAAATTAAACTACATTTTAACATTATCATTTATTATTTAATTGAGTATATAATTTAAAGTGAGAAGAAGTATGAAAAGACACAAATAGAAAAATTAACTGATCAACTTTTTCAATGGAGGCTAGGCAACCTTTGTTAATTAACGAGTTAGAGCCTTATGTTGAATTATTCATGCACTATGAATGTGCGATGTTAGAAATAGAAACTAAACTTTAATGTTTTTGATAAGGAATTTTTCTTCACGGGGAAAGCAATCCTATCGAATCTGTTTCAACTCGCCTTAAAACTCCACTTAGTCTTATGAATAAATTAAAACGTCTTAACCTACCTTTTGATATAGATACGATAAAAACAATATTTATGATGTCGCAGGGGTACGTGTTATTTGTTCATTTAAAGATGATGTTTATAAGCTTTGTAGAAGCCTTAAAACAACAAGATGACCTAACTATTATAGCCGAAAAAGATTATATTAAAAACTACAAAGATAATGGTTACCGTAGTTATCATCTTATTGTTAAAGTCCCTATCTTTTTATCAGATAAGGTTGAGCATGTAGCTGTTGAAATTCAATTCTCGAACAATTGCTATGGATTTTTGGGCTAGTCTAGAACACAAACTACGTTATAAGAAAAATCTAAGCGAAGAGAAAGAAAAAGGAAATCGAACGTCGACTATTACTTTGTGCTGAAATAAGCGCCAAACTCGATAACCAAATGCAGAAGGTCAAAGAAATAATAGAAGATGATTCTCAACTCACATAATACATACTACATCCAGGAGATATATAATTAGAAATTTGAATCTTGATATATTTTCTGGATAATTTTTATTTTATAAATTGATTATTAGTGTAAAAATTTCGTTTGATTATTAACTATATTTACTATATACTAGTAGAATGACGAGAAAGAAAATTATGAAAGGAGAATCATATGAATAATACGAAAAAGTCTTATAGTTATCCTTATATGCTATTTTTCATGGGGGTTTTTCCTATATATTTCAAACTTCTAAAAAGCATTGATTCTTATGTGAAGTACTAGCTATGCGGGTACTATGCTCATTTATTTTCATGATTTTTAATTGTATTACTAGCTAAAAATAAAAATAATATTTTTAAAGAAATAAAAACTGTGGCAAAATAAAAATTTCTCACTACTTGTTATTGCTTTTTCTTATTACAGCAAACTGGTTAACTTATATTATTGCTGTAAATACAAACCATGTATTAGAAGCGAGTTTTGGTTATTATCTTAATCCAATCGTTACTATAATACTTGCCGTTATCTTTTTAAAAAGAAAACTAACTCGCGTACAAACAATAGCTTGCATCTGTGTTGGTATTTCATTACTATATTTATTTATTTCTCTTGGATCTCTTCCTTGATTTCCATCTTACTTGCGCTGACTTTTGGACTATACAGCCTATGCAAGAAAAAAATTATCCTTAGTCCAAAGGCAAAGCTTATTGATAGAAACAGCTATTGTTTCTCCTATAGCTATTATTTATATGCTATATTTAGGAAGTTCTAATAATATAACATTTTATAATTCAGATACCACAACATTAATAGCTCTTCTTCTATCGGGAGCTATCACAGCTATTCCTCTTCTATTATTTGCTAGAGGAGCAATTGATATTCCACTTTATATTCTTGGAATACTACAGTATCTCCCACCAACTATACAGTTCTTTATAGGAATATTTGTTTATGGCGAGGAATTAAATGTAGAAAAATTAATTTCATTTAGCATTATTTGGGGTTGCAGTTGCTGTGATTCTGCTATTCTGCTATTACCTCAATGAAAAACAAAACTTAGTAAAAAGCCATCAGAAATAATCTGATGGCTTTTATAGTTTGAAATATATTAAAAACGGAATCTTAAATCAAATTCCGTTTTTCTTTAATCATTGCTGCTTTTTAAATCCTTTTCTTAGCATATCCAGTCCAGTGATTATTACAACTACAATAATTAACCACATCAAACTTGATAATGATAATGAAGTAATAAATTGATATCCAATAATTACACCAAGAACACCACCTATTGCTACCAGCAATAGTTCCTTTTTCTTGGATATAATCCTTCTTTAATAAACTTAGGTGATCCAATAGCCATAAGCGCCGCACATGATCCCATCATAATAGGAAATGCTGCTTTTGGATCCATTCTAATAATGAAACCATAGCTAAACATGGAGCATATAGACCCACTCCAGCCATCATTAATGCACCAAAGATAAAGTTACCAACAATACCTACAATAAGTGCAATACCCTGTTAGATGTAATGCAGCATTATTAGCTCCAAGCAATGCTAACCATCCCATTTTACTAGCAAACATTAATGCCGCAGTAATAATCAATGCGAATCCCATAGTAACCTGAATTTTTCTCAGGAAGTTTAGTAACAATACGCCCTCCAACTAGAGCACTAATAACCGCTGTCGCAATTAATGATAATAAAGTTACTGCATCTACTTGAACTGATTGAATAAATAAAAATGCCTCAATTAATACTGGTACTGTATGTCCCATATTAAGCGTCCCTGGTAATAAACGGTCATTTTTAATAAACCCTGTTACTTTGACTTAATAATGTAGTTGGCGCAAAACTCCCAATACCTAACGTATCCATAAAGTCAGTAACCAAACCAATGAAAACCCAACTACCGGATTAGAGTCTTCACCCTCAACCCTTTATATATAATATCCATAGACCACATAACTATAAAAATATAGTGCTGACAGTCCCTAATAATGTATAATAATGTTACCATATTTCTTCTCCTATCCTAATAAGAATCCGTAAGTTAGTGAATCGATCTGGATCGTAAACATAGTTACTAAATCCCTAAAATGTATCCAGAACCTGTGATTTCAGGAATGATTGCATCATATCCCGCTAATTTTCTTTCTTCTACTATTCTACCCTTTTGAATAAAGTACCCTAGATACTTTCATATACGAATGGTTCCCCTGGTTTAAGTTCACCTTTAGCATATAATGTAGCTAGTTTTGCAGATGTACCTGTTCCACATGGAGAACGGTCAATGTTTCCATCTCCGAATACTACTACATTTTTATAAGTAGCTTCTGGATGAGAAGGTTTGTCATAAATTTCAACTAAATCTACAGATTTAATGTGTGATAATGTTGGGTGTTGAATTTCGATATTTGCATTAACTGCGTCGCGGATTTTAAGACCAGCTTCTTTTAATTTAGAAGCATTTTCAGGTTTAACTTCTAATCCTAATTGGTCAGCAGAAAGAATACAGAAGAAACTTCTCCGAATGAAATATCAAATTTGATATGTCCAACTCCTTCAACATCTAATTCTACATCACGTTTGTATAAGAATGATTCAACGTTTCTGAATGAAACTTCTTTTACTTTTTGTTCCGTTATCTTTTTAATTTAGCTGTTGCATAAATAAGTCCAGCTGGTGTTTCAACTACTACTTCTTTTTCAGTAGCACCTTCTTCAACATCAACCATACCAGTTTCTACAGCTGCTGTTACTGCAGCGATTGTGTTGTGTCCACACATGTTTAAGTAACCACCAGTATCCATGAAGATTAACGCGAAGTCTGCTTCTTCTTTTGTTGGAGGTAATAAAAATGCTCCAAACATATCTTGGTGTCCACGTGGTTCAAACATTACAGATTTACGTAAGTCATCTAAATTATCTATAAGATATTGTTTTTTCTCTACTATATCTTTACCAGGAATTTTTGGAACCCCTGCTGTAACTAAACGTGCAGCTTCCCCAGCTGTATGTGTATCTATTACTGAAATCATTTTATTTAGTTTCATTATAATTCACTCCTTAATTTTTAATCATTAGCGTCTTGACGCATTTTTAATTTTAATAGTGCTAAAGCTTTTCTTGCATCTGTATAATCAATATTATTTTGGCAAACTATCTCAGTTTCACTACCTTCTTCAGATTTATTAAAATCTAATACATATTTTCGTATACTGGTTTTCTACAACAAACTTATGTTTACCCATAAATTTTAAACCTCACTATAGAAATATTACGTTCCCCTATTTCAAACATAGTATTGGCATAGTCAACGTCACTATTACCCCAACCGTCAGCTGAAATAATAGCTCCATCTGTACGCATAGCTTCTAACCACACCGCTGTACGCCAACCTACTAAGTGTTTTAATCTGTTATCTTGTGGTGTTCCTACAACAATAACCCCTTTTGGAAATCAATATCTGGGTCATCTCACAGTGTATCTAATAACGGATCTCTAAAAATGATGCAAACTTGTTTCTTTTTGTAGATGGTCCTATTCCCATAATAACATCCCCTTCCTATACCATTGCTCTTATTGCACCATCACGATATTCGTTAGGTGTTAGTAGAACAGGCATATTATTCATATCTATAATTGAAATACCTTTATCAATACCACTTGGTTCTATAGGAAATAACTGGATTATCATACATCATACCTTGTCCAGCTACTTCTTTAACCAAAGCAACTTTTTGGTTTTCCTGGATTTTTGTTTATTATAGAATTCATGAACTTCATCAGCATCACGACCACTAAGAACTTTCATAACTTCTCTTATATTTTTGTAAGTAAACATCAGAAAGTTCAAAGATAGAGAATGCTAACTGACGATTAAAAATCAATCTCAGGTTTAATAATAACATCTATATGTATTAGTAATCTGTATCTGCTGGAGAACCAGCCTTATTTAATACTCAACTGTTCTTGCAAAATACCTTCTGATGAACCAAATTCATGCATTTAGTTTCACCCTTAGTATTTGCACCAGTTAACAACATATATACTCCTGTTAATGTATGTGTTATTCCTTCCCCAAGACGCCCTATAACTTTTGTTGATATTGGTACTATGTCCATTATAGTATTGACATAAAAATTATGTTCATGAGGGCGTATTATTTTAACCTCTACACTTTCAAAAATACTTTTATCATATTCTATTTCTGTAGGAATAATTAACTCATTATTTTCTATTTTTACTTTTTCCTAAAGCAACATTTTTCATATGGAATGCTTTTATTTGTAGCTTTTCCTTGACATATCCATCATTCCTTATAATTTATTATCTGTATTGTAACAGTGTTGTATCTGTTTACTAGTACAGATTATTCTTTAAAAAGAAGAGGGACATTTGCCCCTCTTCTCGGAATTCTCCCACACGTGAGCTATATACTCAAAACGGAAGAGGAACTATTTACCTGCACTTGGTATTTTTAACTAGTTGCTCTAACGTTGCTTCTAAGATTTGTGTTTGTTGCTCAACGTTTCCTGGTTCTCCTGCGTTTGCTCCCATTGGTACAAGTGGAGCAACGGCTCTTGAGTATTGCGTTTTTGACGCACTACTGGAGGTAGTGCTGCTATTAAGATTGTTGGAATACCTGCTTCCTCACTGCTCTCTGCACGATCACGGCAGTTCTATGGCAAGTACCTCAACCAGCAGTTAAAATAACTGCATCAACATTTTCTTCTTTTAGTTTTTAGCGATTTCTGGACCTGTAGAGCTGCAGAAAGCCTCTTGGTCTCCACCACCACCCATGAAACCATAGTGGAATTCTGCTACGCTTTTAATGAAACCTTTTTTAGCAAGTTCATGTAATCTATCGATTGGGAACATACAGTTGATATCTTTGTTAGCGTCTGCATTATCATATCCACCGTGAGATACCATAAGATCTGAACCATGTGCAGTATCCGGGATTTCACGGGAATGTAGTATCCTGCTAAGTTAAACTCTTTTATCTGTTTTTAAGTGAACCCCTGCAGCTGTAGCTAATGCTACTTTCATATCTTTTAATTCTTTAGTTACTGGAGCCCAAACTGGTTTCGGTGTAATAGGTACAAAAATCTCTGATTGTAGACCTCAAATATCGTTAATGACATTCTAATTTCTCCTTCCTACTATTTTTTTCTTCTTTTTGTTTTCTATTTTTACTTCTTCTTCTAACTTTTTAGTATTAAGTATTGCATTTACATAATGTTCGTCAGGGTTCTTCGCTAAGCACTTCGGATAACTTAGTAAAAGGCAACTTCTTGACCGATTTTTACTGGATAATCCGAAATTAGCATTCTCATAGGAATTTTTAAATTGCCCTAAGCGTCCTTTAATATCTATCGTAACACTGGCATCGTTATGATCAACTATTACCCTTCGAACACTCTTTTCTGTAGATGGCTATTTTAATTTTTTTCAATCATAACTTACTTCCTATCTTTTTAAATTTTAGCTTCTTTTTCGTAGATTTCTTGACGTTTTTAGATTTTTGGTAATACTTTGTTCGTTGTCAAGTAATTCTATTTTTGTCCCTAGTAGTTTTTCAATAACTTCTACGTTATTTAATTTAACGTTTGGATTCCATTTTCTTTCAGCTTTTTAATTGATCCACCACCCATTTGTGTTTTAAGCATTGCTAAAGCACGGATAGCATCTTCTTTACATAATGTGTTGTTTGAAAGAATTTCGTTTTCGATACCTTGTTTAGATTTGTTGTTATCAACCATAGCTGTCATGTATTCGTTACCTACCATAAGGGCACCTTGTACTGCAGAGTAAGTCATACCAACTACTGACACTCCACGTTTCACCGATTTCTTCGATGTGTGAAGCGAAGTCGATGTGGTTGTTACCAAATCCTTCAGTTGTTACGATAGCTCCATCAATATCCATAGCTTCGATAGTCATACCAACACGTTTAGATACGTAGAATTTTTCTGAGTTAGCTTGAGGTGATCCAACCAGTAATACCCTACTAAGTCAATTTCTTCGTCAGCCATAGCTTCAAGTACTAATGGTTCACGGTAGTAGTGACGAGAAGTTTCTTTAGCTGGTCCGATACATGTTAATGCGTGGATACCACCGTCTCAATACTTCTGTTGGAGCAAGCATAACTGGTAAGTTACCAAGGTCAACGTTTGGTTTAGCACCCAGCGTTCCTACTTGGTTCAACTGGTAAGATTAGTTATCGTGCATTGCACCTTGTCCCATGATTTCTTTAACGATTAATACTTTTTGTTTCCTGGGTGACGGTATTGTTCGATATTGATGTTTCCTACTACTAGGCTTTCGTCTTCTACTTCTTTAAGAGCTTTACGGATTTCTTCAGTAATGTGGTCGAAAGCTTTAGGCACGCTAATGGTCCTGGACGTTTCCATGTTAGCTCCTGCTTTAATTGTTACTGACCTTTAATGAAGATTTCACCTTTATCTGGAGCACCTGGACGTCCCCACATAATGTTACGTTCTAATTCACCTTCAGAAGATCCGAATTCTCAATTTGAACTCCGTTAGCATCAGTTCCTGTAAGAACCATTACTACACCTTTTAAGTTCACGAGTAATACCATGTCCGATTTCTCCCCTTCTTTAACCGCGATTGGTTGAACGTCCATGATTGTTTCACTGTAAGTGTCATATTTATCAGGAGTGATGATTTCTAATTTAACATCTTCTACTAATTCTTCTGACTCAGCAGCTTCTTTACATAAATCTTCTGGAGTTCTTAATACTAAAGTTGTTCCTTGAATTTCAGTTTTTTTCTCCAAAAACTACTTTATCAATTTTATAATGTTTAGTGTGTAGAGAACGGATGAACTTTGATTCACTTCTACTTTTTCTTCTTTTTACTTCTGCCGCAACTGCCGTATCAGCTTTAACTCACTGCTTTAGCTTCTACTGCTGGAGCTGCTGCTGGTGCTGCTGATGTTGTTGTCCACCAGCAAATGCTGATAGAGGAATTTCTAAATTGATATTTTCCCCTTTTCCGATTTGAAGTTTGAATACACCTGCTGGTGCTGAAGCTTGTGCTACTGGAGCTGCAACTGGTGCAACTTCTGCCACAGGAGCTGCTGCAACTGGCGCTGCTTCTACAACTTCTTCTACTGCTTCTTCTGCTTTTTCTTCTCCACCTTGCACTGCATCAATAATGCTTGGTGTAATTGGTATTAGAGCATCTGTTGTTTTTAATAATTTTTGCACCTAATACTTGTCCGATTGTTAATGCATCATCTGGGAAAGATAATAGACCTGAATCTACTAAATCATCAAATAGTCCTGGATCTTCTAAGTTATCTGGACTAATTACGATACCTTCCTCAGCTCTGCAACAAAATACCGCCTTGTCGTTTAAATGTTCTTTCGCTGTTTCTGCTGTACTGACATTACTTCTAACCTCCAACTAAATTAATTCTTGTTATGTAATTCTAAGCTTTTATAGCTTCTATATAAATGATGGTCAGTGGCACGAAGTACATGGTCTGGTACTATGATAAACTTTTACTCCTAACCTAGGAGCTACACCTGTCACGGTGTTAGTTCAATCCTGACAAGTACCAGCAATGACAGCTCGCACTCATCTTTTTCATTTTAATCTTTTTCCGCTTGTCCTGGGCAAATACTGGCAACTCACAACGTAATCTTCCATTTTTATCAGGTTTCATACGTTTACACATTTGAACAGAAACTACTTCTGCTCCCATACCATCGGCAATTTATGAAGACGCTCTTCTTGAGCTCCACACTCCTAAATAAGTATTCCTACTTTTTTTCTTTTTCTTGTGGGTATGGCATAGCAACTAGTAAACCACCAGTAGTTTTTATTAATAGGCTCTTCTTCTCTAGCTGGGCGTCCTGTAAATGGTCCACCTCGAACTATTTCTCCATGTGGATTAATATATCCACCAGCTTTTTCTATAAATACACTAATTGGTAATCCAATTGGCACATCCATAAAAATACTTGGATTTTTGAACACGTCCACCTACTGTTAAATCTTTTATCTATAAGTGGTTTGTCTTCTTCAATAGCATTTACTACATGTTTAATAGTTTCAACGTTTGAGATAATTGCATTAGCTTCTAATGGTAATTGACCTGGTTGTAAAAATCACACCTAATGTTTCACGCACGATAACACGTTCATCCCCTGCTGGGTACATATTAGGTAAAAATTTTCACGCTAATGTTCGGCTCATCTTTACATGCTTTACCTAATGCTAATAATGCTTTACGATATTTTGTTTTAATAGCAATATATCCTTCTTTAGCATCTGTTAATTCCATAATATATTTTAAACCACGAACAACAACCTCTGGATGTTCTTCCATAAATTTAACATTATGTCCTAAAATAGGTTCACATTCAGCCGCATTAGCAATAACATATCCACCAGGAATTTTTGTAGAGAATTTGATTCCAGTTGGGAATCCTGCTCCACCAACACCTACGATACCAGCATCTTTAATTTTCTGAAGATAATCATCTGTTTTTCTCTAATCTCACGTAATCATCTGTTTGTTCTTTATCTAATTTCACAACTATATCCATTTCAGTTATTTCTTCAACAACCCCTGACAAACTAGCATGAATATTAGCTCCTAATCCAGCTGGTACAGCAATAAGTTGCCCACGTTTAACATGGTCCCCCACATTAACAATAGCTTGACATGGCCCACCTACGTGTTGTTTTAACGGAATATGTATTTTTTCAACATCAAACTCTATCATTTTTGTTCCTCCTTTCTTCAGAAATTATTTACAGCAGTAGTCTAAAACTTCTACTACATTTATTGTATAACAGTTCTACTTTGCAAAGGTAAAAATGTATTTTTCTTTTCTCTACTCTGTTCTTCTAAGCGATAAAAATAACACCAATATTATAAATTCAATGCTTTTAACTCCACGAATAATATTATTTTGTTATTTAAAAATAGTATTTTAATTGAAACATATTATCACTTAAACGCTTTATCAGCTACAGAAACTGTTTTATACATTATCTTCAATGTTATAACATAACAACAGTGTTCCTGTGTTATACTTGTTTTGAATATTTACATTTTTTTAATTTAAAAATTTATAATCATCCTCTAATTAAAACTATAAAAATACCCTATAAAAATTTAACATATACTTACAATAATCACATCAAAAACAATCAGTAAATCATTTGTATTCTTATTTTCAATAGGTGTTCTACAAAAGATGTCGATACAAGTTAATACATGAAAATAATGCCTGCGATATTTTTCGTAGGTATCTATTAGAAAACCAGCTTTTTGTGATATTTCCAAAAGCTGGTTTTATATTTATTATTCTAATTCTGCTAATTTTTCTTTTAAGTAAGGTACTAAATCATCTTTTTAAATCACTCTTTAGCGCAAAGTCAATAGTAGTTTTAACAAACCCAATAGTTTCCTACATCGTAGCGTTTGCCTTCAAAGTCATAGGCATAAACATTTTCTTCTTCATTTAACATTTGAATAGCGTCTGTAAGTTGAACTTCTCCTCCGACACCAACTTGTTTTTAGCTAAATGCTTGAAGATCCCTGGATTAAGAACATAACGCCCCATAATAGCTAGATTCGATGGTGCTGTACCTGGAGCAGGTTTTTCTACAAAAGTTTCTACTTCGTAAAGTTTCTCATCTTGCCCTTTTAGGAGCTATAACACCATAACGATGCGTCTGATCTTCTGGAACAGTTTGAACTCCAATAACAGAGCAACCAGTACGTTCACTTTCATCTATAAGTTGTTTTATCGCTGGTTTTTTCATCATTAATTACAATATCATCTCCAAGTAAAACTGCAAACGGCTCATCACCTATAAAACTACGCGCAGTTAGAATTGCATCACCCTAATCCCGCCATTTCTTTTGACGAACATAGTGGATATTAGCTAATGTTGTTGGGTATTTCACTTTTTCTAACAGTTCTAATTTCCCTTTATTTTCTAATTCTACTTCTAACTCTACGTTTCTATCGAAATGATCTTCAATTGCTCTTTTTGTTTCCTGTAACAATTATTATATCTTCAATCCCAGCTTTTTACCGCTTCTTCTACTATATATTGAATAGTAGGTGTATCTATTATTGGTAGCATTTCTTTCGGTAATGCTTTTAGTTGCTGGTAAAAATCTTGTTCCATATCCAGCAGCTGGTATTATTGCTTTTCTTACTTTTTCATATATCCACCTATATTTCTAAAATTTAACAGACTTATCATACCACGTTTTGTATATTTTTGCAAATTTCACAAGCCAATCAAACTATATTTCTAACATTTTATCATTCTTAAAGTTCTATTATACAAACAAATTCATTGATAATATAATGTTTCCCTATTAACGAACCTAGATTTCCAAACATTTATCAAAACATAACAGAGGGGTATGTCTCTTTACTGATGTTTATTGCTATCTTGTATTCAATGCCTGAACAACTACATTAGCTGTACGTTCTTTTTCCATTTCTATAATATGTTACTTTAATAGTATCCCTATTTTCGTTTTTCAAATAAGTATTTTCTTACCGATGCAACATCTTTTATTTCTTGATCATTTATTTTAGTAATAATATCATACTTCTCTAGACCTGCTTGAGCTGCCGGAGTATTGCTTTCAACCAGAACGAATAACAACACCTTGTTTGCCATTAAAGTTTAATTGAGATTGTACAGTATCACTATCTAGCGTATTAACCGAAACAAGTTGCACACCTAATGCTGGACGCATAACTTTGCCAGATTTCTCCAATTGTTCTGTTATTAATTTTTACTTCATTAGATGGTATACCAAAACCAATTCCTTCTGCTGAAAACATTATTTGATGCTTTGGCAATTTTCGATTCATTAATACCTATAAGTTTACCTTCATTATTAATCAGCGCCCCACCACTGTTACCAGGGTTAATTGCCGCATCTGTTTGAATAACAGTTTGGTTCCAATCGTTAACCCCATCTCCATCAATATCCATAGGTATTTGGCGATTTACCGCTGAAACTATACCTTTAGTTACCGTATTTGATAAAGTTACATCTAATGGTGATCCTATTGCAAAGGCAGTTTCCCCTACAGCTATTTTTTATCGCTATCTGCGAAATCCATAGTTGTTTTTAACATTATCAGCTTTAATTTTTCAATACAGCAAGGTCAGTCCAAACGTCTGTACCCACTACTTCTGCAGTTACATTAGTTCCATCACTTAAAATAACCGATAATTTTTAGCCCCATTTACTACGTGATTATTAGTTACAATGTAAGCTGTATTCCCTGATTTTTGTAAATAACCCCACTCCCACTTGATGCAGGTTTTAAATCGCCAGAATTATTAGAATCACTGTTACTAGAACCATATTTTTGAACGTTTAGAAGAATTACCTCCTAAAAATCGAATCTAAATTGTTATTTGACACTCTCTGATAGTTAACAATAGATACAACAGCATCTTTCGCCTTTTGAGATAGCGTTAACCGTAGTTTGCTGATTATCTTTATCTTCTTTTGTCGCTGTTACTGAAGAAGTTAGAGCTTTTCCTGTACCCATTACCGCCTGCGCTCCAAAAACACTAGTTGCTCCAAGGGCAAATGCAGCAAAAACTGTTAAAAATAGTTTTCCATAATTTTTTATTATCTTTTTGGCGATAATTGTTGATTATCATTAAAACTCAAATCTATCTCCATAGCTACTATCTCTGTATCGTTCCTTATCCAGTTCTCTATATTCCGCTTCTGTATATTCAGCATCATTATAGTTCATATCTTGAAACTCTTGTTGATTATTATAACCATTAAATTCTTCATTATTTGTATTATTATTCGACATATTATGATTTTTCTAAATTATTATTTTTATCTTCCATTTAGTATCCCTCCACAATTAAAGTATTTAAACGTTTAAATTATTGATAAGATTAATTTTTTTGTATTAAATTCTTAATTTACAATTACATATTATCAATAACAGTTTAAAACAAAGTTTAAAGGAAAGTTTAAATTAACTTAATGTTTTTTCATAAGACAAAAAGCAAAGAACAACTCTTAACTTCCAAGTTGTTCTCCACTTTTTATTATTTTAAATTTGAGTGTTAAAAATTGAAAAAATCTAACTAAATTGAATGCCCGCAAAAATAACAATATAATAATAAATAAATATTTTATCCACATTATAATTTAATATTATATATCCTGATATCAGTATTAAAACAAGGTTTGTTATAAAAGTTAAAATAAACTTTTAGACTGTATAATTAAAACTAACTGGATTAAAAATAAATACTGCCATAACTCCAAGTAATATCTTTATATTAATATCTGTAAAATACTTAGGAAACTTATAAACATTTTTCCTCTCCTTGTTTAAATTTTGGCTTAATGATATAATATACCTAATATTTATTATAGATAAAAAGAAAACTAGTTGCAACACATAAGAAATCGACTTTTTTCTATATTAAAATTATTGTATAATGATACAATATAAATATAATCTATTATTTATTCTAATGAGGTTTTTATGAAAATCAACAAGTATTTTACCATCTTTTGCAAGCATCATTTCTAATTTTTATGTTTTTATATACATTCAACATAAATTTTGATCTTAATCAAAAAACTTAATATAGCTAACCTTCTCATGATTTTAGGGTTATTTATTTCGCTGATTGTAGCAGGTTATCTACTTCTAATTAAAGATATAATAAAAAGTTCAGAACGCGAACGCAACGGAATAACCTTGGTTCTTGTTCTTTTAGGAATAATTTTCTTCTATTATAATCCACTTCCAAAACCAGAAAGTTTCTTTTATTGAAGTGCCTAGAATAGCTTATTTTATCCTTACAATTATTATATTCGCTTTGCTGACCTTAATATTTCGGCGTGAAAGAACAATTAGTTTTTATTGTTTCTATCTTTTTACCATTTAGCATTCAGAGTTATTTGGTAAATATTAAAGGTAATATGAACTATACAGACTACACACTATATATTGTTATATTATGCATCGCTATCACATTCGCTATAAACTACACAATAGATAGCAGAAAAATTAAAGCAATAAACACCAAAAGTTATTTGAATATTATCTAACTTTTTGGTGTTTGTTATTTACTACTAAGACTTTATATCAATACTATATATTTTGCACATATATCTGCAAAAATTTCTGAATATTCCTCTTTTTAAGTATTGCTCTTTGTTCTTCATCTACTATATATTCCTCGTCCGCTTCCATCACTGCTAATAGTCTTTCAAATGTATCAGCAAATAACCCTTCATCTTCATTTAACAGATAGTTGAATTTTTGCTCAGCGAAAAAAACGGAATAAATATTCCTTGAAAATTCTCTTTATTTACACATCCGATTAGTTTCTTTCTATCCTTTGTTACAAATAACTCACCTTGCTTTTTCCACAAACTCATAAGCCTTATTATAACTTGAAAAATCTGAAATCCTTGAGCTTCTTTATATTCTCTAAATACTGGGATTTTTAATCCTTGCTCTTCATATAGTGTCTTATCTACTATAACGAAGACTTCTTCTAAATCCCAAAATTCTTTTGCAATATAGTAAAATGCTACGCGCCAACGATCATCCCCTTTCGGAAGTCTTTTAAATGTCGCTATTTGTTCTACTAACCTTATATCTTTGTCCACCCTATTACCTCATTTCTTATTATATAACCTTACTTCAGTTGTATAAATGTTCCTATTCTCTTCGTTGTAGCATTATCCAAACGATACGAAAAGAATTGATTATTATCTTTTACCGTACAGAAATTAGTAACCATAATGTTTTTATCTAAAATTCCTGCACGTTTTAATAACTCTTGTTTATAGTCCACAAATCTAAATAATACTTCTCTCACATTTTTATAATAATTATCTATATTATAAACCGCAAATTTTTCTACAAGTTCATACGACACTTCATAGTTATCTCCCGATACCGATGGTCCTATTATCACTTTAATATTTTCTTTTTATACACTTATGATCTTTTTATTAAAATTTTCACTATTTCCTCGGCTATATTATCATAAGTTCCTCGCCACCCTGCATGCGCAAGTCCAACAACCTCTTTTTCACTGTCATAAAAAAACTAAGGGCACACAATCCGCAGTAAAAATAAGCAATGGTACATTTTTTAAAGAAGTAAGCAAGCCATCGGCTTCTTCTCCGTTATCTTCTTTATCATCCATAGTCTTTATAATCCTTACAGTCATGCGCCATGAACTTGAGTATTATACATTAAATTAGTATAGTTAAAATTATATTCCTCGCAAACTCTCTTAACGTCATCCGAATTTTTTTGCATCGACAGTTCTATTTGTAAAACAATATTTTTACTTTACTATCTTCTATTACATACCCTTTAGCAACTTTTTCCATAATCCACCCTCCTATATAAAATGGTGTACCCCTATATCCTACAAAAATCCGAAAAACTCGTAGCCTTTCGGATTTTTATTGTAAAACCTATTTATATTACTCGACTAAATCTAAATAAACTTTTTTGCTAAATGTAGTTGAGTTTAATACTGTACGAATTGCATTAATAACTGTTCCTTTTTCCCAATTACACGACCACAATCATCTGGATGAACAGTTAGTATATAATGCTCGCGCGCATTTTTTAACAAATTTTTTTCAATTTTGATTTCGTCTTTATGTTCAACTATTTCACTTACAATATTATAGATTAATTCTTCCATTATTACTCTCCTATTTTTGCTACGATGTTTACCAATCTTCCAGGTACAACTATCACTTTCATTACTTGTTTACCTTCAATTAGAGCTTTTTACTTCTTCATCAGCAAGAACAATTTGTCTAATTCTGCTGATATTAAATCTTTTTAACATCTAATTTTTGTTTTAACTTTACCCATAAGTTGAACAACTATTTCTACTGTATCACTTACAAGTTTTTTGTTTCATCAAATGTCGGCCATGCTACATATGAAACTGACTCAGTATTACCGTAGATTTCCCACATTTCTTCTGCTAGGTGCGGAGCAAATGGTGCAAGAAGTTGAATAAATCCTAGCGCATATTTGCGTGGAATATATTCAGCTTTGTAACAATCATTTACAAATACCATAAGTTGTGAAATTGCAGTATTGAAACCAAGAACTTCGATATCTTCTGATACTTTTTCACAGTGTAGTTGTAACTAACTTCTAATTCAGCATTCTCTTTATCTAAAACTTTATCATTTACTTTTCCTGTTTCTTCATCAACGAATAAACGGTAAACTCGATCTAAGAAACGACGTGATCCATCAAGACCATTTTCACTCCATGCGATAGATGCATCTAATGGCCCCATAAACATTTCATAAACACGTAATGTATCAGCACCATGTGATACGATAATATCATCAGGGTTTTACTACATTGCCTTTAGATTTAGACATTTTTTCCGGGCGCCCATCTTTACCTTCAGCAAGAATCATACCTTGATTGAATAGTTTTTGGAATGGCTCACGACTTGGTACTAGCCCCTAAATCGTAAAGAACTTTATGCCAGAAACGAGCATATAATAAGTGAAGAACCGCATGCTCTGCACCACCTAATATAAACATCTACTGGTAACCAGTATTTTTAATTTTTCTGGATCCGCGAACATTTTTATCATTGTGTGGATCGATATAACGTAGGTAGTACCAGCAAGAACCAGCCCCATTGAGGCATTGTGTTAGTTTCACGTTTACCTTTTTACCAGTTTCAGGATCAACTACATTCAACCACTCTTCGATATTCGCAAGTGGTGATTCCCCTGTTCCTGAAGGTTTGATATTATCAGTTTTCAGGAAGCAATAGTGGAGCTCACTATCAGGTACTGTTGTCATAGTACCATCTTCCCAGTGGATAATCGGAATAGGTTCTCCCCAATAACGTTGTCTTGAGAATAACCAATCGCGCAGTTTATATGTAACTTTACTACGTCCAACATTATTTCCTTCTAAAAATTCAATAACTTTTTGCGATTGCATCTTCGTTATTAAGTCCATTAATAAACCCAGAATTGATGTGTAGCCCATCACCACAGAACGGTACTACTACTTCACCATTATCCTCGATAACAGGAGTAATCGCTAGATTAAATTTAGTCGCAAACTCAAAGTCACGCTCATCATGTGCAGGAACAGCCATAACAGCTCCAGTTCCATAAGATGCAAGTACATAATCAGCAATCCAAATTTCTACTTTTTTCTTCGTTTACTGGGTTAATTGCATAAGCACCTGTGAAAACTCCAGTTTTATCTTTTATTAAGGTCTGTTCTTTCAAGGTCAGATTTACGTTTAACAATATCTAAATACTCATCTACTGCAGCTTTTTGTCCCTCAGTAACAATTTTTCAACAAGTTTATGTTCAGGTGCAAGTACACAGTAAGATACTCCAAAAACAGTATCAGCACGTGTAGTAAATACTGTGAAACTTTCATCTGTTCCTTCTATTTTGAAATCAATCTCCGCACCAACAGATTTTTCCAATCCAGTTGCGTTGCATGGCTTTCAGACTTTCAGGCCAATCAAGAATATCTAAGTCTTGTAATAGTTGTTCTGCATAATCCGTGATTTTTAAGTACCCATTGACGCATTGGGCGACGCTCAACAGGATGTCCTCCACGTTCAGACTTACCATCAATAACCTCTTCATTAGAAAGTACTGTTCCTAATGCAGGACACCAGTTTACAGGCACTTCATCAACATAAGCAAGTCCTTTTTCATAAAGTTTTTGAAAATCCATTGTGTCCATTTATAATAATTAGGATCAGTTGTATTTACCTCACGATCCCAATCATAAGAAAAATCCTAGTTCTTTAATTTGACGACGGAATGTATCAATATTTTGTTTGGTAAATTCCCTCGGATCATTTCCGTATCTAGCGCATATTGCTCCGCAGGTAATCCAAATGCATCCCATCCCATTGGATGAAGAACATTATATCCATTTGCTCTTTTTATAACGACTTAAAATATCAGTTGCTGTATATCCTTCTGGATGTCCTACGTGAAGCCCCTGCTCCTGATGGATAAGGAAACATATCTAATGCATAAAATTTTTCTTTAGTATGATCATCTAATGTCTTAAATGTTTTTATTTTCATCCCAATATTTTTTTGCCATTTTTCTCAATAACTCTGTGATTATATACCATAAATTTAGCTACACTCCTTCGCTCTACAAGTTCTATACTCTATAGTATACCAATTTTTACCCTTATTTAGCAACAACCGAAAATAGAAAAGCTAGCGGAAATACTTACTTTTTAATACAAAAATAAAAAAACCAGCCTAAAAATTTGATTTTTTTATTATCATCTAGAAATTAGACAAGAACTCTAACTTTTAACTGATATTTTATCAAACTTTAAACTAGTTTTTATTAATTAGTTATTTTCCTATCATCATAAATGATCCACCCATTACTGTATCGGATGGTTCAAAACTACGTTGATTCCAAATATTATTTACATCATACCATTTTTCCAGTAGTATAAGCATTATCTGGATCCATAGCTTTTTGTTTTTCCCATTTTGGTAGCCACTTAAAACTACCGCATGAGTATAATAATTCCCTTTTACAAAATAACCATTCGCCATCGCTGCAAATACTGGACGACCACTTTGCAATGCTTGAACTAATTGTTCTTTTGATTGAATTACACTATAGTTAAATCCATAATGGCGGATTGCATAAGTGCTCCTCTACCTGACGTTCCTATCTTCTCGTTTGTTAAATTCATTAGTATTATAATAAATTACATCTGCCACATCTGTAGGTTTAACTTGTTTTCCTAAACCTGAGAAAACCATAGCTAACGATGTTGGTACACATCCTGTATTTCTCATAGTTGAAAGTCCATAGCGTTTACTTCCCCAACGAGAATCGCCTTGATAGTATTGGGGCATATTTAGTGGTTGGGCGTTATTTTCTTTTCCATAGTTCGGTATCCATTTTCCAGTTGAATCTACATAATAACGTCCGTTATCTACCCAACTACTTAGAACCATCTTACCATCAGCACCTAACCAATAGTTTCCTGCCCATGCATTTCGTTTATAAACTCCATCTTCTCCTAGGTAATACCATGCTTTATAGGTATTGTCATATATCCAGCTTTTTACAACCATCTTACCATCTGAACCTAAATAGTAGTCTCCTACCCACGCGTTTTTTACTAAGTTACCTTTATTGTCGTAGTAATACCAAACTCCTCCATTTGATAGCCATCCTGTTTTCTTATCTTCTGGTTTCTTAGCCTCTTTATCCCACAGTCCGTCAGCCCCTACGTAATACTTGTTGTTATCTACCCAACTATTTGTTGCCATTCGACCATCTGAACCTAACCATAGTTTCCTGCCCACGCATTTCTTACCATTTGTCCTTGAGTATTATAGTAGTACCATGCTCCTGATTTTTGAGTCCATCCTGGCTTTTGAGCATTTTTTACCCATAGTCCATCATGACCTACATAATAGTTGTTGTTATCTACCCAGCTATTTGTTACCATACGACCATCGACTCCTAGCCAGTAGTTCCCCTGCCCACGCATTTCTTACCATTTGTCCTTGAGCATTATAATAGTACCATATGCTTCCGCTTTGAATCCATCCTACCTTCTTAGCATTTTTACCCATAGTCCGTCAGCTCCTACATAGTACTTATTTTTTTATCTACCCAACTATTTGTTGCCATTCGACCATCAGCATCTAAACCAATAGTTTCCTACCCATGTATTTTTGAACTATTTCCCTGAGTATTATAGTAGTACCACGTGTTACCACTTTTTACCCAACCACTTGTCTGCTTGTACTTCGTTACCATCAACTGTATTTATAACTACCGGAGTTGCTAAAACTGTTAGTAATCCAACTCCTAATTTTATATTTTTCTCATTAATCTATCTCCCTAAAATAACCACTATTATTTACTACTAGATTCTACTATACTTCATAAGGATTGTAAACTAAAATGAAGCCATAAAAATACTTATATTCTCTATAATCTTTGTACCTCTCCGACTTTTCATTGACAATTATACTTCCTTCCTTTAAAATTATAAATATAAATCATAGAAAGGGCTCGTATTTACGAGAATAAAATTGATATGACTAAAATCTTAGTAACAGGGGGAGCTGGATTTATCGGTTCTCACACTTGTATTGAATTATTAAATAATGGAAACGAAGTAGTTGTTATAGATAACCTATACAACGCTAGTAAAAAAAGTTTAGAAGTAGTAGAGCGAGTTACAGGGAAAAAAGTAACTTTTATGAGGTTGATATACGTGATGAAGAAAAATTAAACGAAGTTTTTGAAAAAGAACAAAATATTTTTGGAGTAATTCACTGCTGGGTTAAGCAGTTGGAGAATCATGCCAGATACCTCTTAAATATTATGACAATAACGTTGCAGGAACTACTACACTTTGTCGTGTTATGGAGAAAAACAATTGTAAAAACATTATCTTCAGTTCTTCTGCAACTGTATACGGGGATCCTCATGCACTTCCTATTAGAGAGGACTTCCCATTATCAGTAACTAACCCTTATGGACGTACTAAACTAATGCTAGAAGAAATTCTAGGTGATATTTATAAAGCAGATAACGAGTGGAACGTCGTTCTTTTACGTTACTTCAATCCAATTGGAGCACATGAAAGCGGAGATTTAGGGCGAAGATCCAAAAGGAATTCCTAACAACCTACTTCCTTATGTTATGCAAGTTGCTGTTGGAAAATTAGAAAAAGTTAATGTCTTTGGTAATGACTTCGATACTCACGACGGAACAGGGTACGCGACTATATTCACGTAGTAGACTTAGCACGCGGACATGTTGCTCGCTCTTAAAAATTAGAAAAAGGTAGCGGCCTTACTAAGTATAATCTAGGTACAGGTATTGGATACTCTGTTCTAGATATAGTTAAGAGTGCTTCAGCTGCTGTTGGCCGTGACTTACCTTATGTTATAGGCCCTCGCCGTGCAGGAGATATCGCCGCATGTTATGCTGATGCAACAAAAGCAAAGAGGAACTTGGTTGGGAAGCTTTATATGATGTTAAACGTATGTGTGAAGACTCATGGCGTTGGCAAAAGTAAACATCCAAACGGATTTGATGAATAAAAAAATTTTATAACTAAAATTAATATAATAAAAAGCTTAGGATAATTAACAATCCTCAAAAAGTCTAACTTTTGAAGGATAGAGCAATATTATCCTAAGCTTTTTATTAAAAATCTATTTGTAAACCGCCATAAAAGGGCCCCTACGGCATTGTCCTCTAACTCTAGACTGCGTTCGTTCCAAATATCATCAACACTATACCAACGATTTGTCTTACTCATATTATCCGGATCTATCGCTTTTGTTTTACCGTGATCATAGCCACTAAGTATTATTGCATGTGTACTATACCCTTTAACAAAAATTCCGTGACCAACTGCTCCGTAAACTATCTTACCATTTTTTAAGCGTCGCTATCAAATCTTCTTTTGAATCAATTACTTGATATTTTAAACCCCAGTAGTAATTGCATCCCGCGCTCCTAGACTTGAAGTCCCTGTAAACATAGTATTCATTTCCATAGTAGTATCATAAATATAATCTGCCACCTGAACAGGTGTAACATCTTTCACTAATCCAGAGATTACCATTGCTAAAGAAGTAGGCACACAACCAGTAATTTTCATATTAGATATCCCATATCTCTTATCGCCCCAACGCGCATCTGCTTGATAGTACTGTGGAAATTCAGTAGGGTTGTGCAACTAGATTCTTATTTTCATAAACAAGTTGATTTGATATATTTTTCATAATAAGTCCATTTACCTTGTTGATCTTTTAACCATTCTGCTTTTATTTGAGTAGCACTTCCAAAAATAGAACAAAAATAAAAAAAGTAATTCCAATAAACTTCTTCACATCGTACACCTCCTACCTTCTCAAATTTAAAATTTATTTTATAACATTTTTATATTATACTATGATTTCAAATTTTTAACAAATTCTTGTCACTAGAAAAGGTGAACTTGATAATAATCAAAAATTCACCTTTTTAATTTTAAAAAAACTTAATTTTTAGTACATTGGTCTTGCATATCCTTTTAATATAACGAGAGTCCCAGTTATAAGTTTTTCTATTTACTTTTTGTTGGCGCTGTATCTCCTGCATATTGAGCTGAATTCCCTTCGATAGTAGTAATTACTCCATTATTTACAGATTCTACTATACCGATATGGTCTGCCCAACCACCACCATCCCAGTCGAATGTTACTATATCTCCTACTTTGGGTTGTGTTTTTCCTTTCCAGATTCCTTTTTGTTTCCAATATTCCAATATGACGTTGAACTCCACACTCACGACCTATCAAATGACTAAGCCCAGCTTGTTGGAATACTGTTGTTACAAAAATATCGCACCAATCGTCTGAATATTTTTGCAGTATAGCCTACAGGGTTTTGGATTAACAGAGTTATATGCATCAACTATTTTTGTGTTCTTCACTTCCTGATTGAACACCAAGATAGTGCGAGCAATGTTTAGAACACTATCTCAGACTAGCCCTACCAGTAGCAGATTTCCCTGCATTTTTACCCAAGCACCACTAGGCCCTACATAATAACGACCATTGTCTACCCAACTATTAGTCGCCATCTTTCCATTTGAACCTACCCAGTAGTCTCCTATCCATGCGTTCCTCTTGTAAACTCCATTTTCTCCTAGGTAATACCACGCTTTGTACGCATTATCATATATCCAACTTTTTACTACCATTTTCCCATCTGAGCCTAAATAGTAATCTCCTGCCCAGGCATTTTTACCATTTGCCCTTGATTATTATAGTAGTACCATGATCCTCCATTTGATACCCAGCCACTTTTCTTCTCTTCTGGCTTCTTGGCATTTCTTTCCCATAGTCCATCTTTTCCTACATAATAGTTGTTATTATCTACCCAACTATTTGTTGCCATCTTTCCATCTGAACCTAAGTAGTAGTCTCCTACCCAGGCATTTTTTGTTAGGTTCCCTTTGCTATCGTAGTGATACCACGCACCTGATTTTTGTGTCCATCCTGGTCTTTGGGCATCCTTCACCCATAGCCCGTCAGCCCCTACATAGTACTTATTGTTATCTACCCAACTGCTTGTTGCCATGCGTCCATCGGCTCCTACCCAGTAGTCTCCTATCCATTTATTTCTTTCTAGTTGCCCTTGGCTATTGTAATGATACCATATGCTTCCGCTTTGGATCCAACCTGTCTTTTTGGCATTTCTCACCCATACTCCATTACTTCCTACGTAGTAATTATTGTTATCTACCCAGCTGTTTGTTGCCATGCGTCCATCGGCTCCTACCCAGTAGTCCCCTACCCACGCATTTCTTTCCATTTGGCCTTGATTTTGTAGTAATACCATGTGCTTCCGCTTTGAATCCATCCTGTCTTCTTGGCATTTCTTACCCATACTCCATTACTTCCTACGTAATAGTAGTTGTTATCCACCCAACTATTTGTCGCCATGCGTCCGTCGGCTCCTACCCAGTAGTCTCCTACCCACGCATTTCTTTCCATTTGACCTTGGCTGTTATAGTAGTACCATGCACTTCCGTTTTGAATCCATCCTGTCTTTTTAACATTCTTAACCCATAGTCCATCATGGCCTACATAGTAGTTGTTGTTGCTACCCAACTATTTGTTACCATGCGTCCATCAGCTCCTACCCAGTAGTTTCCTATCCAGGCATTTTTTGTTAGACTTCCGTTTGCTTTATAGTGATACCATGTGCTTCCATTTTGTACCCAACCTTGGGCTGCTTGCGCTTCGTTTCCTGAAACTTCCCCTACTACGAACGGGGTCGCTAGGACTGTTAAAAATCCTAACCCCTAATTTTATATTGTTTCTCATAATCGCTATATCTCCTAAATCTACTGTTACTCTTTTATATATTAATGCACCTTATATTATATCATCTTTCCTATGTATACTACGTTTACAAGTTAATTACAATTAAAAGAGATAAGTTACAATTCCCTTATCTCTCTTTTAATTATTACTCATAATATGTTTTTCTTCCACTCAAATCCTTTTTATTAATCCAACTAATGTTCCCATACCATAACATACATGAATTAAAAACAATAATATCGGTATTAATAATAATGTGAAATTAAATTTATTATTTATAATTGTCGTCAACATAATCATTAACGTAAATAATAAATATACTCCACTTAATAACCATATAAATACCTTTGTAATAGGAATCATTAATAGACTAAAAATAATTGCTAAAACAAAAACTAATGGGACAAAATGGAAAATAGATAAGCATTTACGCTCTACATGGGACGTAAGACCAATCCAATAACCATTAGAATACTTCTGCTTCAACATTTTTTAGTGTTGGGCGGATATATTGATAAGATACTATTTCAGGAGTATATCTTATCTTATAACCATGTTTTCGAATTCTATAATGAATTTCATTGTCTTCTGTTCTAATTAATTTTTCATTTAGCAATCCTACTTTTTCAAAAAACATCTCTTTTATACATTCCGTGGAAAATCGAGTTAACATATTTAGCACCTTCAGATTTCCTATAATCGGCTATACTACTTCGAACATATTTTCTTCAACTAAATGTAAGGTTCTTGAAAAAAATTATCTGTAGTTTCTACTATAGTAGGTCTTCTACCCCCAGAAATATCTTCCCCTGACTGAATTACTTTCCACATTTTTCTATGAAGTTTTCTGAAATTTTTGAATGTGCGTCTACTTTTTAAAAATAACATCACCAGAAGCATTTTTACTCTAAGTTAAATCCACTTGGTTGTGTAAGATTGTCTAATACTTTTTACACTATAAAACTCTTCATCACTGTCTCTGAAAGTCTCCATAATTTTTACTACTATCCGTGAGACATAGCATTTATAAGTATTATTTCTATTAAACTATGTGGATAAGTCTGTTTTTTTAAAATCATCTATTAGTCCTGGTAAATATTTCTCCTCATTAAATGCACTCACTACCACCGATACTAACATACTCTTCACCTCATCAAAAAGCAAGCTAGATTAAATCTAATCTAGCTAAACTTGTATTATCCATCTTTTTCTACCTAATTTTTCATTAGCCGCGAACATTATACTAGCTATTGATTCGCCCCAATACGGTGCTGTTGCGTAGTTAACGTTCATTCCTCCAGCTTTATTTCCAAGATAAGCTCCACGAGCAGGATATGTTGATTTTTGATAAATACTTTTCATTAATCCAACGTCTTTGCACCTAAAAAATACCAGCATCAACATCATCAAACTTAGTAGCAGACATTATATGGATTGTTATCATAAGCTGAAATACCAAAGAAATTATTTTTTTATCTCTAGCAATCTTACTTCTTCCCCACGCACTTTCTAAAGCACTATGCGCAACTAAGTACAATGCATTAACACCATATTTTTCTTCAGCAGCTTTTGAATGTAGCTCCTTTCCCAGCTAATCTACTGTCGCTAGCTCCCATTAAAGCTATACAATCTATCTAAATCTGTCTGCTGTATAATTTGTTTTTGATTTTTAAATTGCTGAATTGGAATGGATGATCTAATTTTGAAAGTTCCAAAATTAATTCCATCCGCTGAATAATAAGATTTTTCCTACTACCATATCTTGATGATGACGCGCAACCATCACTTTACTGTACTTCGAATATCTATGGTGAGACATATTTACCATCACTAACATAATCTGGAATAAATGTAGTACTAGAATTTTACCGCTTGAACTTGTGATGGATTTACATATCCTGTTAATCCTGCTACTTGAACTGGAAATTCTTCCCCCACACTAACTCTATTATCTTTAAATAGAATTGTATCTTTAGATACATGTGATAAAACATTTCCACTAGCATCATATACTGGAATATAGTGACACTACTTTTATAGTACCCAGAGTATGCATTATTTTTGCACCCAAGCACCACTAGGCCCTACATAATAACGACCATTGTCTACCCAACTATTAGTCGCCATCTTTCCATTTGAACCTACCAGTAGTCTCCTATCCATGCGTTCCTCTTGTAAACTCCATTTTTCTCCTAGGTAATACCACGCTTTGTACGCATTATCATATATCCAACTTTTTACTACCATTTTCCCATCTGAGCCTAAATAGTAATCTCCTGCCCAGGCATTTTTTTACCATTTGCCCTTGATTATTATAGTAGTACCATGATCCTCCATTTTGATACCCAGCCACTTTTCTTCTCTTCTCGGCTTCTTGGCATTCTTTCCCATAGTCCATCTTTTTCCTACATAATAGTTTGTTATTATCTACCCAACTATTTGTTGCCATCTTTCCATCTGAACCCTAAGTAGTAGTCTCCCTACCCAGGCATTTTTGTTGGGTTCCCTTTGCTATCGTGAGTACCACGCACCTGATTTTTGTGTCCATCCTGGTCTTTGGGCATCCTTCACCCATAGCCCGTCAGCCCCTACATAGTACTTATTGTTATCTACCCAACTGCTTGTTGCCATGCGTCCATCGGCTCCTACCCAGTAGTCTCCTATCCATTTATTTCTTTCTAGTTGCCCTTAGCTATTGTAATGATACCATATGCTTCCGCTTTGGATCCAACCTGTCTTTTTGGCATTTCTCACCCATACTCCATTACTTCCTACAGTAGTAATTATTGTTATCTACCCAGCTGTTTGTTGCCATGCGTCCATCGGCTCCTACCCAGTAGATCCCCTACCCACGCATTTCTTTCCATTTGGCCTTGATTATTGTAGTAATACCATGTGCTTCCCGCTTTGAATCCATCCTGTCTTCTTGGCATTTCTTACCCATACTCCATTACTTCCTACGTAATAGTAGTTGTTATCCACCCAACTATTTGTCGCCATGCGTCCGTCGGCTCCTACCCAGTAGTCTCCTACCCACGCATTTCTTTCCATTTGACCTTGGCTGTTATAGTAGTACCATGCACTTCCGTTTTGAATCCATCCTGTCTTTTTAACATTCTTAACCCATAGTCCATCATGGCTCTACATAGTAGTTGTTGTTGTCTACCCAACTATTTGTTACCATGCGTCCATCAGCTCCTACCCAGTAGTTTCCTATCCAGGCATTTTTGTTAGACTTCCGTTTGCTTTATAGTGATACCATGCTTCCATTTTGTACCCAACCTTGGGCTGCTTGCGCTTCGTTTCCTGAAACTTCCCCTACTACGAACAGGGGTCGCTAGGACTGTTAAAAATCCTAACCCTAATTTTATATTGTTTCTCATAATCGCTATATCTCCTAAATCAATTATTACTTTATACTAATTTTTTTAACTTATTATTAAATTCGTTCATTCTTCAATCATATAAAATTATAACATACTCTATCCCCTAACCCTTTTACAATTTGGTTACAAATAACCTCCACTATAAAATGTTATTAACAATAGTACTTAAAAGCATATTTTTATTTAATTTTATAGAGTATCTTTTTATAATTATATTAAAAAAAGAATACGAATTTATTACTCGTATTCTTTCAATATTTCTTCTAATTCTTTTATAATCTTTAACACTATCAATTTCGTAGATGCTATTCGATTCTAATTCTTCGACATAAACATCTAACTCATTAATATTGTCTTTAACCATATTATCCCAATATAAATTTATAAAATCTCCACTATTATATGCTTTTGTCTATAAACCCAACAATTTTTCTCAGCTGTAGGTTTATCCCAAAACGATACTCCACTCAATATTCTACCAGCTTTACTATCGACTATAATATCTTGAACTTTATAATCATCTCCATAAAGAAGGAACCATTCATTTTCACAATCTTCACGATAAACGCTAAAAATATGTAGAACGTGTTACATCTGTTCTAAACATATTTTTAAATAAATAATTATCCGCATCTATTACATAACTATCTGCTAAATAATCTTTTACTAAATATAACGAATAAAAAGTTATTATATTCTGCATATTTATCATTCAATACTAGTTTTACATTATATTTTTTTCTTTTTAAATAATCAAATTGTTCATGTAGATATCCTACTACAATTATAATTTCATCTATTCCTTTTTCTTTTAAATATTCTGTTGGTATTCTACCAACGGCTTATCTTTTACTTTGATAAGTGCTTTCGGCGTGTTGTTAGTCATGGGTCTAAGCCTAGTACCTAAGCCCGCCGCTAAAATTATCGCTCTCAAAAATTTATCCTCCCTAAAATTTTCACCTAGTCTTTTATAATTATATATACCCCCAAAGATAATAATTAATGACGTAATTATTACTTGGAAGCCAAGTCCTATACCTAAGAAAAATTGCAGAAAAGATCACAGTCCAAACAACATAACTGACATTTAATCCTGTTGCTTTTTGCTGGTTGCAATCTATTTATCGCAATATAGTACATAATATATGATATCATATTACTTAAAACAAAGAAGAAAATCAAACCTCCTAGCTTAATATCCGCTACTTCTCCTATAGTAAAGCCATTAAACATAACGATTACTAAATACGCTAGAAACGATGTTACTTGTCTTATTAATAACGTCTCAATCTCTGTTAAATGATTACTCATTGCATATGAACTTAGGACACTTTCACTCCCCAAGCAACTGCACAAATTAGCGCAAAAAGGATTCCTATGTAAAAAGAATTAACCTGCTCACTCTTATAACTTTTGAATAAAGATACCTGTTATTAGTGCAATCCCTACAATTGTCTTTGTAGAAACTTTATGGCGCAGAAAAATAACAGCTAACACTATGAATACTGCTGGATAAATTGCTGTAATTGATGAAGTCAATCCGCTACCTATATATTTCACCGCGTAAAGATTACACTGCATTCCTATCGGCCCTGCAAGTAAAGCACCAATTATAACACTTACGTTTCTAATATTTGTAAATATTTTTAAAGTCTATCTTTTTATACTTTATTAATAAAAATTGACGCAATTATAAAAAATACTAATAAAGTCATGAACAACCGCAACAACAAAAAGGTGAAATATTATATAAAGAAAATATATATGCACTTATTGTTAGACCTAATCCCCAAAAAACAGCCCTGAAAACAAGCCGAATGATATTCCTGATTTATTTTTCATAACTCGCTAAATACTCCTTCAAATTCTTAAGACAGCGATTATATCTGTCTTGACCATAACTATCAAAGTCATCTCCCTGTTCTTCTTTATAAATAGTCCATAGACTCCATAAAAGTCCTGAAGAATCTTGTAAATCATAACTTTGGCAATACTGACGAGGTGTCTTTTTCACTATAATAATGTTTGAAAAACTCTCCTTCTTCTGCTTTTTAAAATTAGATTCTAAAAACAATGCTGCCAAATCCCACATTGGATCATTCATCGCAGCATACTCTCCCAGTCAATAAGATAAACTCTTTTATCTGGTGCTTCAATAAAAAGTTTTCCGGTACTAAATCTGCTGACATGATTTTCTATCTACACTAATTCTTCAAGATGATTTTTAAGAAAAGATTTTCTCTCGTATTTTTATCATAATATGCATACTTGATGTCTTCTGTAATTAAGTTCTCATTTTTTTCAATCTCAGAAAATACATCAAACTCACCATCTAATTCTTTTCCTGAACCATGTACTCGTTGTAAAATTTTAGCAACTTCTTTTTGTTTTAGCTTTTTAAATAATGAGCGTCAAAAAGTAATCGCATCTTCTATATACTCATTAACTTTTATGCCAGCATCAATATCAAAAATATAATTTTTCAACATCAAGCTCTAAATCACGAAGTTTTTGCCAAATTATTCTTTTTCATTAATTCTGTTATTAACTTATCCGTTCCTTTTCAAAGAACTTCACTATTTTTTATTCGTAGTTACAACTAGATAGTTGTTATTAGTCATCCCGCCTGGGCGTTCTACACTCTCTATCTCTTCTGAGTCAGAAAGTAGTCTTTCTATTTTATTTTTAATCAATTGTTTCAATGGACAAACCCCATTTCTGTATTACATTAGTATTTTTCCATTATATCACAAAATCAAAAAGTTTTTCAGCGCTAATGTAAAATTCTTGTCCCTTAACATATAAAAATTGGAGTACTATAGTAGTACTCAAAAATATAAATTATTTAAATATCTACACTTCCCACTTAAACACTGTCTTAAATGCGTATTTAGAGTCTGTTGCGAACACGATGAATATCTTGAATATTTCGCTTTGAGGCTCTTCTAAGTATATGATGTTTTAAATCTTCTTTCAAATTTTTATTACTAACATTTCAACTGTTTTTCTCTCCAAAGTCAGCACGCCCTGAACGTGATGAACCAACTAATGTAAGACCTTTTTCTAGCACATCACGGTATTAATATTTACTTTGTATTCACTTACTCCCATAAGTACCATACTACCTTGTGGTTTAATATATTTTATTAAATCGTTAATCGCATAACCTGCCATCTCCGCCACAACATTCTATCCCATGATCAAAACTTAATTCTGCTGGAATATCATCAGTCAAATAACGTTCTTTAGCAAAACTAAATAAATCTAATTTCTCCCAATGGCGTCCTATAACTATTATTTCAGCGTTTGGTAAAAGCAGTGAGTTCACAATATTCGCCATAACGTATGCAAGACTTCCATCACCAATTATTTGCAATTCTATCTCTTTACTATGAGGCTAGTTTTTAGAAATCTATCTATTGCTGCATTCCCACTAATAAATTCACTAGTACCGCAACATTATCTTCCAATACCGTTATACGCTACTACCCTATCCTTTGGTGACACATATTCTCATAAATCCATCATAACCACTTGATAAGAAAATGTGTCCCTTGCATATAATTTTCATAAAATTCAGCATCGCTTGCTCTTGGCGGTTGATTAGGAATCATTACAAGCTTTTTGCCCTACTTCACTGCAAGTTCCTGTAGGATCCGCAATTACTATCCCCACACACTCACGAATAAGTGCCATTGGTAATTTCTTAGCTAAGTACTTTTGGATCTCTCTTCCCTTGATAATATCTTTTGATCCGCATGACATAACGCCATGAATTCGGACGAATTACTATTTTTATCTTTTCGTTCAGGTTTTTCTTCATTGCTATTTTACATTAATAAATTTCAGCTTTACTAATTGATATATCTGATTTATCATATTACTCGTCCTCTAACATACTCTTAGCTAATTTTTCAGATCTGTTACCGTTGTTATTTTTAAATTTGAGTATTCACCTTTAGCTAGAGCAACTTCTCTTACCCTAATAACAAAAGATTTTACAAGCGTCTGTTAATATTTGTTTTTCTTCACTGATCAATGAATTATATAGGCTTATCTTTACAACGGAAACTTTGTGGTGTTTGTCCCTGATAATAATGAGCTCTATTAGGAATATTAGTAATATATTCCCCATTTGTACTTTCTGCAATTGTATCCACAGCTTCGACTACAGTATCTACCGCATCACATTCTTTCGCCAAGCGAATATTATCTTTTATTATGCGTAATGTAATAAACGGACACTGAATCATGAGTAATTACAATATCTTCATCGGTTTAGTTCTTTATAGTCATCAATAGCTTTGATAATATTTTCGATAGTTGTATTTCTATCAGACCCACCGGCAACAATAATTATTCTGTCTTTAAATGTAGATATATATTCTTCTACTAAGTCCTCTGCGTGACTTATCAATCTTCGTGAACTCAACTACAATCTTCTCAATTTCAGGCTCTAGTAAAACTTTTTCTATTGTACGAATTATTATCAGCTTATTCCCTAAATCTAGGTGTTTTTGTATGTGCTTATTCCCATTCTTGTTCCTGTTCCCCAACCAAAAATTCCTGCGTATATCATATAATTCTCATCAATTTGTTTTGTTGTCTGTTAATCATTTTAATTATATCGCTACAAAATAACGGAATTGAAATGATCATAAACTCTGCTATCTGATAGAAAATAATTAAACTATATTGCTATTGCATATTAAAATGTGCGATACTAGTGACTATATGAAAATTTAGGAGGCCACTATGGACATAATAATACCTTATTATTTTCCAGTTTTAATATTTTTGCTACCAAAAAGCAATGTAGATTGCTTAGAAAAACTCAACAAGTAGGTCAAAAGGTTGTTATCTTGGCATAGTACTACATCACCTATCTCAGTGGAATATCTTCTAGGGACTTTTCTAATTTTCAATATATGGTACTTATATTGTTTCTATTTTCTTCTTTTTATCTGGTTATGGGTTGTATATTCAAACCCAAGTAAAACCTGATTGTTAACTAATAGAAAAAGACTATTGAAGATACTTATTCCGTTTGTATTTATCTCTGGGATATACTTAATTTTATAGAATGGCGTATCTAAAAAGAAATAATAAATTTAGTTTCTTTTTATAATTTATTTTTAAAAATACAACTATAATATATAACAGTTGGTTTGTCAATATCATAATTCTAACTTATATATATCTATATCTCATTTAAATTCATAAAGATGCCACTGTGGCTAGTACAGTTAATTTTATATTTGCATTATATATTGTTGTAGCTATAAAAGTGAGATTATGGATTTTTGGTGGTATAATAGCATTCTTACATTTATTAGAGTTTAGTTTGGGCAAAGAATAAAAAGTAATAGATATATCTTTGAAAAATATTATTTTTAAGTCTAATACTTTTTACTATTTTAATGTTATATCTCATAAATATAGTATTGTTCTTTCTAAAAGTAGGATTAGTAGATGCTATAGTTATGCAATCGCGACGAATAGAACAATATTATTTTCACGATATATTTTATGCTAATTTAAAAACATTGATTTCAATAATAACTTATTTACTGAAACTAGGTTCAATATCCTTTGAATTATATATGATTCACGGTCTTGCTATTGCATTTTTCAGTAAATATTTGCTCTTCAACTTTAAATGACATTCTCTTTAGCAACAACCGTAGCTAGTATAATTTTCTGCAAAAGGCTATTCATCTAATAATTACTAATATTCAAAAGATAACAATGTTGTCTTTTTAGTCATATAATATTTATTTTAATCAAAAGAGCGCCTATTATTTTCTTTATATTAAATTTTATTTTAAAAACTATCTCGGATGTGTGTTTCTTGCTATAATAAAAATAGAATTTTAGAAAGGTTTGCTAGCATGAAAAGTGTTAAAAATCAATAACTTTAGCATATACGTATTAAATTTTAAATACTATATTCCCTTTACTGACAGGGGACGTATGTAGCGCGTGTCTTAGATAAAAGCTATATGGGTATTTTAACTCTGTTGACACTATCTTATCATTCTTCTTACCTTTTTGCCACATATGGAGTTTCTTCATGCGGATTAGAAACTATGTAGCAATGTGAAAAGTAATAAAGAACAAAAGTGAATAAAAGCTTTCTCTCCTCAATTATTTTCTACTTATGCATAGGTTACTATATTTTAACAACATTAGTATATTTAGTCGCCTATCCTCTATTTTTCGAGAATAATCATACTAAAAAGTATATTTAGTTATGTCTATCAGCTCATTGCCCAAATTTTCTCAATTGAATGGGTAAATAAACGCAGTATGATTTTTATTTTATAAAACTGCTTTTATAAAGAGTAGTATATCGCATCTATTTTTATTTTTCATTAAAAACAGAAAGATATGATTCATATACTCTTATTGTGAGTTTGGCCACTCTTATAAATTATGTAATTAGTTAGTGGATAAAAAGATATAAAAAGCTAGTAAAGGTTAGCCTTAAGGAGTTTAAGCCTCTTTTTATACCTTTAACAGCCATGTATCTTCTCTAGCGCTAATATGCTATTTACTTTTCTTGATAGATTGTTTCTAGTAAAAGCTGGTGAAGGCTTTGTGTAACTTATTACACTATGGCCCAAAGGATGAGTTGGCGTTGTCTGGAGTAGTTACTGGGGCCGTGGTGTTAGTCTTCCTGAGAGCTTAATTACTTAGGTATTGGCGATAAGATGCCTCTGCTTCTTTGGTTAATAGAGAGTAGAATATTTATAGTTCTAATAATACCAATAAGCTAGGTTTAACTGTCACTTGGTACAAACCATTTTTACTATACGGAAGTGAGAAGTATGTTGGTGGCGGCATATTAACATCCTTATTTGCTTTTCCTTTATATTCTTAGCGTTAGATATTATCTTGGGTTCTAAATTATATTTGCTAATGGTTTTGACTAACACTATTTTACTGTATTTATCAGGTTTTTACTTAACATAATTTTAAATGGCGCTTTATTCTTTAACAAAGTTATCTACCCAGATTTTTACCTAGCTAACTATGCTTTACTCAGAGCAATACTGTTGATTACTTATGTAATATTTATTAAAAGAAACAATTAATCTCTTTAAAATATATATTCTCATATACTTTAAAAATACTTTATGATTAGTTTGACTTTTATTCCTATTTATTTCATTATAAATTATATTCATCCTACCGAGATGAAAATTACATTGGTTAATAATAAATATATCTGCTGTTATTTTCCTTTCTGTAATTAGTTACTGTGCATTCTTAACAGCAACTAAAGATGAGATATTTTATGGATGGGATATGCATAAAAACTAAAAGATAAATTCTCTCGAATATGGGAGCTATAAAATGAAAAAATAACTATGAAGAAGCTAAAGAGATTGAACTCGATATTTTATCTTATATCGATGACTTTTGCATAATATTGAATATTTTATAAAGCTACCGTGCCCTTATCGGTGCAGTGCGTCTATAAAGGTTTTTATCCTGGGATGATGATATTGACATATCTATGACGCGTAGAAAATTATGATCAAGTGATTGAGTATTATAAAAATGATAAATCTAAATATAAATTGCTAGCGTTGAAACAAATAGACACTATTTTAATAATTTTTGCAAAGATAGTTGATAGTACTACTAGAATAGACAATACAAGAATCTATAAAGTCTCTTACCCATCTGGTATCTTCATAGATATATTTCCTATGGATTCATTTGCAGATAAAAATAGTAGATATTTTGCTATGTGCTAGAAGTTTCAAACTATTATCATTCAGCAAGAGAAAAATATTATCTACAAGGATAGCAAACTAAAAGATTTAATAAAGAGGAAGCTTTTTGGCTACTATTACGACCAATATCCCCTAGATGCGAAAATGATGAACGATATATCATACTCCAACTCCAAAAGTCCATGCGTAGCCTTTCTACCTTCTAAATTTAGGTATAAAGTATTCGACAAAAGTATTTAATGAGTTACTCGATGTAAACTTTGAACATTTGACTCTGCCTGCTCAAGTATGAGTTTAATATTAACTCAATACTATGGTGACTCATGGAGCTACACCAGAAGAAGAAAGATTTTTACGGCCACGAGTTTAACTTGCCTATAAACTTGATGAATAATATCGTCTTTCTAGTTATAATAAGACTTATTCCAAAGGAGATAATATATCTAAGATGAGATGCTCTTCGTTATATGGTCCCTGTAGTTTGGGAGGCGCTGAAAAGATGCTCTGCTGTCCACTAGATACCTAGATATTGATAAATATGAGATAGATATACTGGAAATAGAAAATCATGGGTATAAAAGAAAAATAGGTCCTCATACAAAGTATTTCTGCTTTTCACACACTAACCGCGATTCTAAATTACTACACAACTTAAAATGGTATATATTTAAACTATTCCCTCGTTTGAGTGATAAAAACAGAAACATATGATTTTTGAGTAGCGTTTTAACTATCCTTTTTATCCTGTTTATTGCATGATAAATATATAAAACAATTTCTTGGAATCATGGCGCATCTACAACCGTCATGAAGACGTGAGCGCTTGATCTAAAAGTATGTTAATGACAAATAGTAGCTATATCGAACAAAACAAAGTTTCTCTAATTAATATATATCCACGAATATGAACATACCTTCATATACTGGTTATGGTTCTCCCAACAGTTATATCAGCTTCTAAAGCTAAGAAATACCTCACAAAAATAAGACCTGATAATTTGATTTTCCTTGGAAGAATTAGAAAAAGCTAAAGGTGTCCCCGTCTTCTAAATATTTTTAAAGAAGTTGTCAGAGTTCTTCCTGATTATATCTACTTGGAACCGGAGAATTAGATGCATACCTCTGGACTATATATAAAACATCAACAACTAGCAATATTATTCCTTTAGGGTATATCAATAACCCTTATCCTTATATAAGTAAGTCCGCATATGTATAATGCTTTCCAGAAGCAGAGTTCCCCTACTGTGTATTCGTCGAAGGCCTTGCTCTTGGAACGGGTTTCATTAATACAAATGTCGGTGGGGGTCAGGAGTTGTCTAATAATAACCTATGCGGCTTTATCTCAAAAGCGATGGCGAACTAATCCACTGTCATTACAGAACTATCAAAAGATGATAGAAATTGTTGTGGTGATATATATGAAAATCACGTAAAACTAAATACAGTATCAGTGATAAAATTAAAAGATTTGAAGAACTTTTAAATGAATTATAGAGGTGAACTAATGAAGAAGATTATTATTCAACTGGGTATATGGGTGGTGGTTCTGCTGTTACCGATTTACTGAGGTATCCAGTAATAAATACAAAGGAAATGCTGATTTTGGTATATTTTTCTGCATGCTCTAATGGTGTTTTTCGATCTCAAAATAAATTATTATATATATAATGCTATTCGTAGTGATGAAGCTCTAAAAACTTTTAAGTATTTATGACATCATTATATGAATATCGGGATAGTGGCCTGCAGGATATAGACAAAAGTATCCATATAGATAACATTGTGAAACGAGTATATCAATAGTCACTACTTCTGAATTTCCTGGTGCTTGGTATTATGAAAAACCATCACTACTATTTCGAGCTTTTAAATGCTGTTAAAAATAGAATATTTAGGCTCTTAAATATTAGAACAATAAAGCCTAAACAACAACAATTATCCTTTAGGTTTGCTCCTCCTGATGAATTTTATAAATACTCAAATCTACTTTATAAATAATATTATAGACAATTTTCTAAAATGATGATTATGTAGTTTAGATCATGCTATTATTGCCACATAACCTGACTATATAGAAAACTATAAAATGGATAATTTATATCCTATAATCGTCAGAGAGACCCGCGCGATGTATTTACTTTTCGAACAAATATTATTGGTATCTGATAATTATCAAGTTCCATATCCTCTAGATCATGAATTTTGTAAATATTACAAAACTGTCAGCAAAAGAGCAACCACATTCTAATATAAGATACTACATGACACAGCTTTGAGATCTTATTTTAAATTATGAGCAAAGTGTAGAACTAATAGAAATTATCTAGTAGCTTCTAAGGGTTCTCACAAAAGAAAAATTAAAATATCTAAATCCAAATTTGTCTATTAATAATATCCAAATTTATAACAGAAATGAGTAAATATAAAGGAACAAGGGTTACAATTATAGAGCAGGAATTATCTGAATATCTATCCATTCAAAGAGATAATTTCTGGTGAGGGATATTTTTAAAAATAAAGTATATAAGCTCTATTACTAGCTTATATACCTTTATCGTTACAATGAATATTCTTCCTTATAATTTTTCTATAAATAGCTGTTTGTAGTAATCCATAGCTTTCATAATCATAACTTGCTCATCAAAATTATATATTTGGGTGCTCTCTTTTCATACACTCCTAACATCATCTATAATGGGAGTTTCATCTTTCTAACGATGGAATAAAGAAAAACTTACTATTTTGCCAACCTCTCCCTTCTAAAATATATTAATCCTTGCATTCTGATGACTATATCCTATCTGTATTAGCGGTATTATTTTTAACATATTGAGCAATTTTAACCTCATCATTGAAATAGTTAGAATTTCTATTTTCTATGATTCGTTAATATTTTTGAATAGGCGTATAATAAATGATATAAATACCTAACAGTATATATACTATATTGACTTAATATCGAACTCTCTAAAATTATACCTTTAATATGGTATAACTAAAGAATCAATACTAATAAATAATGTAAATAGTCTCTTGGAATAATAAGCACCAAACATAAAACCCTAGTAATAGTGAAAAATAAAAATTCTTCTACCATATTTTTCTATAACATACTGCTCAAAAATATCAATGATATATTGGGTCAATTAGCTGTCTCAATAAACCATTCTAGAATCTTTCTTTTTCCTAATCTGATGCGTAGATAAAATTCATCGTAAATGATTGATAAATCATTTCGGACAATACACCTATTGATGAATATATACCTAAAGGAATAATAACTAAAAATATTCTAGTATAAAATACATGTAAAAGTCCTAATTCTTTATATTGTTTTTAAGAAATTTGTCTACTAAAACATATAAAGATGTAACCATATTCTATCATATTGGCTCTTGTGAAAAATACTGAGAGCTAAGACAACTCCTACTAGTTATTTCTAATCTGCTTACTCTTTTTACTAAGAAATATTTTTATATAAATATATAAGAATAATTTATTACTAGTAAAAACTATATCCTTCTATTCCCCAACCTAACTCAAAAATTTTCAAATAAGACAAAGATAACTACTAATACAATAATAGAATTTCGTTCATTGGTGAATAACCTCGCTATTAAAATACTAGTATAAAAAGATAAATATACAAATCAAATGACTATCTTTATACCAAATTCTCCATTTAATATATATCCAAAATAATTTATTAGAAAAACTATTGGTCCCTTATGATCAAATAAATCCTGTACCAAAACCTCTCCATTAGACATAGCATACCCGAAAATATTCGAAAATAGATGCATCACTAAGCCCCCAATGCGTAGCGAGACTCTAACTGAGCATAGTAAAATAAACAAGTATTGTGAATACACTGCTCCATAGCCATCTATTATATAGATATATTTTTCACCTTATTTCCCTCCTTATAAAAGATAGCCTAATTCAAAAGTTAGACTATCGCTTTATAAAAACTATAGTTTATAAGTCCTATACCTAATACTTTTTGTTTGGGTTTTTGAACTACTTGTAATGTTTCCTCAAAGTTTTTTATATCTGAGTTCTTCATACTCCTCTACAAATAGTACGCTATCTGCTACTAGAACATCTTTAACATTATCTATGTCTCCAATAACTATATTATCAGCTAATACTTTCCCGATACTCTTTAGCAAAACTTATTTATAACTTTTTATTTGACCTAATAAAACTAATGAACTATTTCCATTTTATATTGAATTATTTCTTTCACAGTTATCTGCTGAGATCTAATTTTGTTACAAAATTAATCACTTACCCATAATCCCCACCCTATTAATTGTCGGATTAAAAATATATACTATTACATTCCTGTATAGTAATGATTAACGCTCCTACGCCTAGTATAGCTGAGACGGATTAGTAAACTAATTTTTATTAACTCCTGACTCTGTACTTGCGGCTTTAGCTAATTCTTGAGAATTTACCGTATCTAATTTTTCGATTGTTACATTAGAATAAGTATTTTTAAATTTTTCAATCAAATTATCCAATTTTTCTCTATAATGTCGTTAGCTTCACTTGAAGTTAGTATTTTTACAGATACTCCTGCATTGTTAGTAGCGGATTCACTACTATTTTCTTATCCCAATAGTCAAAATTAGAGTTTTTAAGGTTGTTACGCCTGTATCTAATTCTGAGAAAATTTTACTCATATCTTCAAGTTAAATCATTGAATAAAAATGCTCCATTTAGATTAGATTCTATTAATTTACCATAAATCTCCACTATCACCTATTTTATTCTTATTATAATTTTGTTGTTCTTCAGTGGTGAAGTAATCTTATAACTAACATAACTTGAATAGTTCGTGTATCTTTTATTATTGTTTTCTACTGTTGGTGCCTTATATGTATGTAGCACTGCGATTATCTAAAATATTAATACTAAAGCTACTATATTAACTAGCCTTTTTCTTCTAAATATTGTAACTAAATCTGCTACTGAATAATTTTCAAACATTACTGTCCTCTGTATCATTTACTACATATTTTATATTGTTCTTTTAGCAATCCTGCGCTTACAAAAATTACAATTATTATTCCCCAAAATTGCAACGTATAAAAGACTACTCGGAAAAACTACTTCTTGGCATATAGATTATTTAAAACTATGAGGTCATCCCAAAATAACAATATTTTCCTGAATATGCAATTCTCATCATTAATATAAATATTATTCCTAACAAAAATGCTAAATAAAAATACACCTGCTAAGCCATAGTCCGTATATATTTCCATAATATAGCTACTACCAATACCATGACCTTCTAAATATTCTTCCTTCATAACTATATATGAAATATTGTGAGGATATCTATCCCTTTTGAGGCCTTAATTCCTATTATTGGTTGCCGTAAATGGTCTCCACCAAAAATAATATAGCCAAGTTCCCTTTAGAAAATACTCTATTATTGGACTAAAGTATAATTTCTAAATTCTTTTATCAGTAAGTTGCTTTCATAAATAACCTCTTGTTAAGACATAAAACTTGTCCTTGTTTTTATAAATAAAATCTAGTGGGATGTATCAAAAACTCCAGTTTTATTTATTTCTGCATCATCATACATAGTTCAAAGTCCCTAGCTACCATCATTGGTGGCGCCCTATGTACTAATACTAATTTTCTTTTTAATCCTATCCATTTATCTTTCTTCTTGATTTCTTTAAAATAATACAAAAATGCAAATATAACACTTAATACAAATGGATTCCTTTGTTCCAACTCAAAGATTTATTACATTCATAACAAACGCCCCTAATACTAAAGCAGATAGAAATGGGTTTTGTAGCTAAATATATACATAGCATAAACTGATGTTGATAATATGTATGTAAAAAGTAAGGAAGTTCGCTTTTTAAAAATTGGCGTAATACTCATAGTAACTAAAGTTCATTCTATAAATCAGTCTTTCAATTAATCTTATTAAATAAAAGGGATATGAAACGATAAATACAGATAATGATGTTTTCCTATATAGATACCCAATTCTTTTCTTTTCTTCATTTTTATTATAATTATTGATTACCCGTTCTAGATACTAAAACCACCTATAGTAAGTCCACTAATGATATAATAACTGATATAAATGCAAAATCTATATGCATCAACTTGATATGTATTTAATACTCCATTTTTAAGATAATCTATCGTCGGTCTTGAGACCAAAAGATAAAAATAGTATATAGAATAACAGATGTATTATATAATATCATAAATTATTGAATGTATATAGGATACTACTAACCAAAACTAATAACTGTAAATAATAATACTTGTATACTATTGGTATATATGTATTATTCCCATTAAAATCGCTGTTAAACAACTTAGATTGTTAATAAGAAGTATATCTTTTTCCATCGATCAAGTCACATTACCTCCTTTAATCATGTACTTTTTACTATTTTAATATTTTTAAATAACAACATTCTATATAACTTAATATTTATTAATAAAGTTATGGTCTGCTATTCTTCTTCCAGTTCTAAATATATTGTTCTAAAATTTTAAATGCATTTTCTTTAAAAACCCTACTATTTCATCCTTAATCTTCTATTTTTGTAATCATCTTGGTAGCATTTTATCTAGAATTACAAAATATGAATATGATAATCTAAAAAGCTTCTTCTTTAGTAGATAAGGCATTATTCAGTGCATAATCATAAAACTTAGTATATATCAATGCAGATAAATCTCTATAGCACCCTTCTGTTAACTTCTTCTCTATGATAATAATTGTACAATGGTTTTGTAGTTACTACATATCTTGCTAATTTTATTAACTCATAATGATAATATGCATCCTCATAGATTCGCCCTACGGGAAATTTAATAGTTTTTCGCTATCGAAGCTTTTATCAACTTATTCCATATTCCCCCGGCACCGTTCTCTTTCAAAATACTCCCTCAAAAATTCCTCATTATTCAAAATTAAATATTCATTTATATTACTACTGAGGAGTATGGTTGTTTTCATAGACATTCTATGACTCGCAAACAGAAACATCTGCATTCTCTTTTTAATTTGAGAATACAACTCGCTTAACATTTCCTCGTTAATATAATCATCTGAATCAATAAATATCACATATTCTCCTGTTGCACTATCAATCCCTATATTTCTTGCTTAGATACTCTCCGTTCTATGAATAACTTTGATTCTCTCATCTTTTTGCTAAAGTTCATCACATAATTTTCACTATTATCTGTTGAGCCATCATTACTAAAATTATTTCTAGGTTTGTATATGTTTGGTTTATTATAGACTCTGCACATCTTTCTAAGTACTGCTCCACGTTGTATACTGAACAGTTACACTAATTTTTCATCCATAATATTCTCCTTTATACTTTAATATAACTATTCTCATATCTGTAATCACTGCATCATGATGAGGTACCTGTTTTTTCTATTGGTGGTGGCGTCATATAATCTCCAAAAGCTGTTTTTCAAATATATATCATATCCTACAGGAATCGCATTTTGTATTTTTCAAAATCTATAAAAATACTATCTCAAATGCCTCTATTGGATATTTTTTTCTTCATATATCCTGGTCCGTACAAAGCTCAGTTATTCCATCGCTCTCTTCAAGTGTAGTATTTAGTCATTTCTCGTTCAGCTTTTTTCAAATTTTTGTAGCGTAATGCTTTCTTCGGTGTGAGCTCAATAAGATTGTACTACCCCACTTCATAACTTTTTCCGTGTTTTTCCGGAATAGTTTGTGCACAAAACAATGAGTAAATCAGTGCCCAACAGTACTATGTTTTTCTGCTAGATTCATCTTTTTGGATAGTAGTCTAATGGATATAACATCAAGATGCTAATCCATGAGGCATATCTAAATCTTGTTGATATGGTTTAATACATGTTGTTTGCTGTATCTCTTATTGTAATAAATAAGTTTCTATCGACAAAAACTCTCAGATCACTTTTTAGATAAAAATACTGTTCTTTTAGCATACTTTATCTCCATAATTCTAGGAGTCTTTCATAATCTCTTTCTTGGCATAAAAAGTCTAAATCATCATCCCATGGTATAAAAGCCTTTACTTACGACCACCTATTGCTCCACCATCACATAGTAACATAGTAAGTCATGTTCACGACAAAATTCTACAAAATATTCAGCCATCTCTAGACTCTTTATTTTTGGATTTCTTTTTAAACTACTCACCTACTACCTCCGCTATTACTTCCTTGAAGTTTTCTACAGTAACTTCTACATCCTCGTCACTTAAGACGATATGCAGTGGTAATGTCATCATTAACATAATATAATCAAGCATTTGGATAATCATTTGATATCAAAACCTAAATTTTATACGCAGTTAAAGTAGCGGTAATGGTTTATAGTGTACATTACAACTAATTCCACGTTCTGCCATTTTTCGTAATAATTTCTCCGCGTTGTTCATAAGTGGCATCTCTACATGTGTGTAATATATAGGTGATTTGAACATTTTATGAGTCTCTTTGTATATATGAATCAGCGAGTACTTTGCTGTCCCTTTAAAACCTGCGTTATATTGTTCTACTAGTTCTAAACGACGTTCTAATAATTTTGGATAGCGATCTAGTTGAGACTAAACCAATAGACGCCATAATATCAGTCATATTACATTTATAACCTGGGATAACTAATATCGTATCTCCCAAGAACCCGCTTTTGTTTTTGCTAAAAGCATCTTTTAGTTTGACCATGAAGTGAAAGAAATTTGAAATTCTCTATATGATTCTTCATTGTCAAAGTTTGGGATTTTCCCTTTCCAGTACTTCCACCTTCTGCTGTTGTAAAAGTATTTTTACTGCGTGGAAATGAGAATGTTGTAAAATCTGCACAGCTCCAATTTTTAACACCTTTATACTCACTGCCTAAAGCATGACGCCCCATCACGGCCACTACAACACTATCCAAGTTTTTCTTGATAAATGCCTATTTAGCTAAGAAATCTACTTTCTACTTCGAAAATTTTATCATAATCACTTGGAATCCCCGCTAGATCAACCGGAATTACCGCTTTTTGTTTCTTGTGTTGTTGCATTCAACAAGTTTAGGGAATAATCCATCTCTGCACCATCTGTTTTGAATATCAACCATAACGCCTTTCGCACCACATGATAAATAACACTACAAGATGCTGCATAAGTTATGAGCTGGAACGATTACCTCATCTCCTTCACCTATTCCTAGTACTACGTAAATACAAGTTCTAATGCTAGTCAACTGAATTTAAACATACTGTTTTTAGGCGTTGTTGTATATTCTGATAGTCTTCTTTCTAATTCTTTTGTTTTTAGGTCCTGTTGTTATCCATCCAGATTTTTAAAAGTATCACTACTTCATTGATCTCATCTTCTATTAAATCTGGTGGTGAAAAAGGATATTGTATTTTCATTTGACTCTAATCTTTTAATGTTTATTAAACTTCCTTTTTATATTATCCTTTTATTATATCTCTAATTTAGAAAATTTCAGCTATCACGTACACAAGAGAATAGCGATGGAACTTTCTCTTGTGTCCCCTATGTTTTGATTATTCATAATTTCATATAGTAGCTACAACGTGAAATTAATCTTATTCCTACTACTATGACCGCTAAAGCTGTTTGTATCCATTATATATATCATTTATTATGCTAAAAGGTTCTTGATATATTCTAAAATTGTGTTTCATCTTGTCCGGAAGAACTTCTTCAATATAAATATCATCAATAGGAACGCCCTAATCCTTTTGAACTTTTCTACTTCATGCCCTCATCTTTGTATTCAATACTGGCAGAGATGTTATCCCGCTGGAAGAAGTAATGTTTGTTCATTTCATCAGTATAACGATTAACATATTTTGCAACTTCTGGACGAACACCAACGAAGCTCTATCTCCAAGTTACATTAAAAGCTGTGGCAGCTCATCAAGACGAACCTTACGAAGTTTATCCCCAGCACGACTTATACGTGGATCGTTATGTTCAGTCAGCACCAAGTTTGTCTGCATCCTTAACCATTGTTCTAAATTTAAAAATCCTAAATGGACGCCCATATAAGTGATATACGTCTTGTCTATAAAAACACCGGCCCCTCACTGTCAACTTTATCCAAATAGCAATAGCCAAAATTATAGGACTTAACGGACAAAGTAATATTAAAGCTAATCACTTTATCTAAAAACAACTCAAAATAGCGTACTCTTCTCTTCTCTATTTCTTCTCTATATATACTATCTCGTTTTCCAAATCTTTTATCTATTCATCTTTCACCTTACTTTTATTCAAAACTGCTCATTTCTTTTGAATAAATTTATTTTCTAACAATTATAGCATACTTGACCAAAGAACTAGACTAGCACACCTCTATAGCTTATGATTCTTATTTTTATATCAATTTATCAATCAGTATTTGATAAACTCCTTGCTCCTATAATGCAATTATTGTATTATATAATTAACTCTTAAATTAAGGAAGGATTATCTATGTTTAACATTGAAAAGAAACTTGTTAATTATCTCGAAAAGTATTTAATATACTACTATATATAAGTGTTTGTGGACTAGTTATTCGTTATCTAGGGCGTGGTTTTTATTTCTGTGATATGCGTAATTTCCTAGTCCCTGGTGGAATAAATAATAGCTAGCTCAGCCCTGATGCTGTAAGTACACAAGTTGGAAATTATAATATACCTTATCAATTTTTAATATATCTTATGCAAAACATATCACCTTAGCACAATTTCATCATATAAAATATTATCTTGTATTTTTGACTATGTGTCTTATATAGCCTGGATTACTAACTATAGAAATTAAAGAAAGAAAATATTATTTTTCTCCTTAGTATACTCTTGTAGTTGCTCTTCCCTACAATATTTTTAAATTCTGCAATATAGGACAATGCGACTCTATTTATTGTTCTTTTATAATATTAGTATACTATTTTTAGTAAAAAGAGAATTTAGTCTATCGTTTATATTATTAAGGTTTAGCTCTAGCGTTCAAACTACGAGACTATATTTATTTTCCTCTATTTGGTTTATTACTTTAGAAATAAAGAGTTTAGTATTGTAAAAATTTTTGGTTTGATGCTCCTTTCAATGTATATTGCATAGTTTTCCTGGACTTTATTAGGGGGCGTAGTTTATCAGAACCTATATTTATATCAGTCAATCTAATTATGAATATCTCTGGGCCAATTCTAGCTTTTGTGTCTTTATAATAGCATTTATCTGATATTGAACACATAGTCTCTTTAAAAACTATAGAGCGTTATTTTAGCGACATCAATCCTTGGAATTGGACTGTTTGTTTGCAACTACAAAAATCAAAATAAATCACCTACAATATTATTTATTTTGATTACTATTTGGACAGTTTATACCTGCTTACTATTTTTACCAAATATGCATGATCCTTTATCTTACTTACTAGATTTGATTTATTTATTATGATTATATTTCTAAATAGAGAGTTGGAATCTTCTCAATTATTCCTATATTGAGTTCAATTCTAGTATACGCAAAACTGCACTTCTACTTAAATGTAACTGTTTCTGTTAATATCATAGCTATTTTTACGTCATTAACTATACACTCTTTTTCATATTTCTTGAGTAAAATACCTGTTATTAATAATCACAAATATTATTTTTGAAAATTAAATAAAAACTCCTGCATTTAGCGATGGAGTTTTTATTCTTCTACCATTATAACAATTTATTATATTAAACAACTCTACCACGAATTTCTTCGTTAGTTGCATGTCCTAGCATCGCTTGTAGTTTATCTAGCTTAACATTTAGTTCGTCTACATCAATATCTAAGGTTGTGTTTTATAAATCATTTTGTTATCTGTTTTTCACTATTTTTCGTAATCTAATGACAGATTCTTCGTACATCTCCTGGACGAAGCCCGATTTCTTCTATAGCTATATCTCTATATGGTTCTAAACCTGAAAGTTTGATTAGGTTTGTTGCCGGGTCTATGATTTTTACGGGTTCTCCCATGTCTAGAAGGAAAATTTCTCCTCACTCGCATAATACCCTGCTTGCAAAACCAACTGCGCCGCTTCTGGTATTGTCATAAAGTAACGGATAATATTGCGATGCGTTATTGTTATTAGGTCCACCTTTTTCTTATTTGTTCTTTGAAGATTGGAATAACAGAACCATTTGAGCTTAAAAGCATTACCAAAACGAACTGCTGCACTTTCGTTTTGTATTTATTACTACTTTTGACTGTAAGATAATCTCTGTTAAACGTTTTGACGCTCCCATTGCATTTGCTGGATTTACCGCTTTGTCTGTTGAAATCATAATAAATCGCTCAACATCTTTTTCTATTGCTACATCCATAACATTCTTTGTTCCAAAAACATTATTTTTAATAGCTTCTTGTGGGCGACGCTCCATTGAGGTACATGTTTATGAGTCACTGCATGGGAAAACTACTTCTGGGTTTGTATTTATCAAACACTTCTTAAAACCTCTTTTTCACGAATACTGACAATTTCTGAGATATAATTTACACCTTCATATTCTTTTTGAATGACTTCTTTCAAAATCAAGATCACGCTCTAACATATAAGAGCATTTTCATTTACATCTACTAAAAATCAAATTACTCGGTTTAAATTTGAAAACTCTCACGAACGATTTGGCTACCGATTGAACCACCAGCACTGTGACAAGAACGCTTTTTCCCGCGTAGATAACTGCGAATTTCTCCTTGAGAAAGTTTAACTTCTCCACGTCCTAATAGGTCTTCTATTGAAACGTCTTTAAGGTGTTTTTGAAATACTTTCTCCATCTTCAACTGTTATCCCCAGAGCCCATAACTTTTATACTAATATTTGCTTCTTTTTAAAATATTTAATATCCTATTTTTATTGTATGCGTGCTATAGATGGTATAGCTAAAAATACTTATTCAACTTCATACTTTGGAATAAGTTTAACAATTCATAAGTTGTTCCTACAACTAGTTACACCACTTATTACAGAATTTTTCTTCGGTCATCAATAAGACCTACTACATTCTGCACGGAAAAACTATTATTTTTAGATAATTCTTTTTAACAGTATATATCCAGCATCTCCGCTCCAATAATAAAAGGTGTTTTATATGTGGCTTTTCCTGTACGTCCTACTTCTCGCTCGCGTAACGCACGGTAAAAAGCATTCTAATAAACATAATCCCAGCAATAATTAATAATGGTGAGAAAATAGCAAAATCTTATATTAGAAAATGTATCAGGCAACATATATTGATATAGTATGCTTTGTAATTAAGTCTGCAACAAAATACCGAAACGCAGATATTAACAATTTCATTAACTCCTAAAACACGACCATAAAGATTTATTTATCCCAAATAATTTAAAACTAATAGCGTATATAATTAAGGAAATAATTAAAAACCCACCTATTTCTATATAGTGCGTGGTTAACATTGCGAAAAGGATCCGAAGCCTCACCTAAAAATATTGACGCAATAATTCCCAACGCTACTATTTTCAAATCTAGTAACATTATCAATTTAAAGCGGTGCTTTATATATATTTTTGATGAAAACAATTTATCCATACTAATCTCCTATAATTTTATTAGAACTCCTTATTTTTGACGAGTTAGCAATTTAACTTTAACGTATTCTTAGTAATAAAGTCGTTCTAAAGCTATACTTCTTAAAATTAGAGCTAAAGTAAATAACATTAGCTCCCCTTTTCCTAAAACATTTTGTATCCAAAATAACTAGCGAGCAACTATAATAATCAAAAACTACTATACTTACCTTCCTTGTTTCTTTTATAACAATTATTTTCTACAATTTTTTGAGTTACAAGTATACTGATTGCACAGCTATAGCTACTAGTTTTGTCTTTTTGATTTTCGATAAACATCGTTCCTATTATTATAGCTAAACTCAATACCGTTATCAGCATATTCACCGCTAAAACATCATTGTTTTTATCTGACATACTTATTTTTCCTTACTTTTTATAGTTACTTTTTACTATTGGTGTGTCAGTTGCTACTCGAAAGATCTTCTTTTGAATAAATTTTCAAAGTTACTACGTTCTTCTGTCTCTTCCTTAACATCACTCAAGTCGACATCAACTAGCATTTTTGTTATTCTATCTAATGTTTCTTGATTTTTCTGTTCTAATAATGTAGCTTACTACATCTGCTGTTACACTAACTAGCTCATATCCTGTCGGTAGCTTTCCCTATAGTATTTACCTCTAACGGCACTTCTTTTTCTAAACTTTTAGCTCAATCGACATTACCGTTGAACCAGGTTCTATCTGAATATATCTTCTATTTTGTTATAATTACTGTCATAAGCAACTAATTTTGCTTCTGTCTTTAGTATTTTGCTTAGTTTCGTACGGGTTGCACTTTCTGCACGAACTTCATGTATTCTGATTAATACTATCGATATCCCCAGAGATTTTACAGTTTCATTATTAACGCTGGTTTTTCTATTTCATACCCTATTAGTAATCTCTCTCTTTTCATCAGTGGGTGTTACCTTAAACTCACGCGTTACTTTTTCTCTGATAGAAATCGTAATTGTCCCTGAGCTCAACTGTACCTTCAAGCCCACTTTCTAAACCTTCTATTTCTAGTTTTACCTTCTGATCATCACCTATTTGAGCATTTTTCAGATTTAACTTAACTTTGAAGTGGCGTGCTACACTTTCTTTTGAACTTTCGCCAATGAGACCAGATAATTTTACTGAAACAGTATTTGGTATTCCAACTACGTATAATTTATCTTTATCATACTCCGCTTCAAGAGGAACCTCAGTTACCCACATGGTAGATTTATTATCACTATTTCCTAATACGGAAAAATTTTTAAAATTTTTCGTTTACTGATATAAATAGTAGTATTGCTATCAAAAAAGTGATATTAACTTTAATTGATTATTCTCTTTTAATCTCATAATATCACCTCTTATTTAATAATCTTTTTCATTTTTGTTGTTGCCAATTTTCTTCTAAATACTTCATCAATTTTTCATCGGTAAAAATCTGTTGTTAAATTTACCATTTTGGCATACACTTATTTTTCCTGTTTCTTCTGAAACAACACTAATATTGCATCTGTGAGTTCTGATAATCCTAATGCTGCTCGGTGACGCGTCCATAACTACTAGCTATACTTCTATTATCTGATAATGGTAATACGCAACTTGCAGACTCTAATTTTATCTTTATTAATAATCATCGCACCATCATGAAGTGGTGTATTTGGAATAAAATATTAATAATAAGCTCATGTGTTACTTCTGCATTAATCTCTATTCCACTTTCCATATTCATCAAGACCTGTATTATTTTCTAATACAATAAGAGCACCTAACTACGACGTCTTGCCATATGCCTCGATCGAAGTAGCAACACTTTATGATATGATCTTTTTGTCCTTTTTGAACATCTTTATAATTAAAATTGAGAATATTGAGTCCACTGAACCCTACCTATATACTCTAAGGCACGTCTCAATTCTGGTTGGAATATAATCATAATTCCCAACACTCCCCAAGTAACACTTGATCGAATATGTAAGTCATCGTTGTAAAGCCAATAAAGTTAAAAATATTTTTCAACCCGATAATGATTAAAATACCTTTTAACCAATTGCATACCACACGAGTACACTTTTAACAATGTTAATAACTTGTATACTAAAAACCATACTAAAAAGTATGTCTGGCAGGTGAATAACCAGTGTTAATGTGACTTGTGCCTGACAGGTAATCAGCTATCATAATAATCTCCTTCCTGTAAGTAATGTATAATATACCTTTCTATTTTTATATGTAATGTAGTGAAATAAATAGTAGGTCCGCTCCTATCTTTAAAAATTCTTACCACTTTTACTATACTACTCCTCCACTCTCCATTATAACATAAAATATTGTGATTGTAAGATGTTTTTCAAAAATAAAAAGAGAAGATATTTTTAAGTCAAATATCTCCTTTTACTTAATCGACTAATATTCTTACATATAAAAATTTACGCATTTGTTCATAAAATAAAGCCCAGAACTACTCTTTTATAGTTATATAAGCATTTATATCATAATCTTGTGAGATCCAACTCGTTTTCGCGTCCTAAAATCATATTTGCGATACTATAACCGATAATTGGTCCTATTTGTTAATCCTGAAGAACCCAGTCCACTTGCCGCAAAAACATTTTTCAACGTTGGCACCTCTCCGTAAAAACGGTGAATAGTCAGAAGTATAGGCTCTAATACCTACTCGTTCATTAATAATTTGTGCATCAGCTAGTTCTTTTTAAAAATTGTTGAGCTTCATTTCCAAAAAGTATCCAGTCGCTCCTTATCGACTTCAAGTCAAATCCCATATCATTTTCATGAGTTGCTCCCAACGCTAACCACACCATTTTCAAAAGGAATTATATCTAGTTCTCCTTCTGGAATAATTACTGGATAGCACCTGTATTGTTATCTTTTTATTTTATAATCACGTAGTTGTCCTTTTTGAGGACGAACATCAACTTTCAAAACAAGTGGCTCTAAAGACATCTTTTTAGCCACGCACCTGTCATAAGAACTACAATATCAAACTCCTTGTTATCTACTAAATACTTATCGCCATAGCTAATCCTAAAAAGTTACCTTTTTTATTAAAGACTTGCGCCCTTGATGCTTCAAGCAAAGTTTTTCACGAAAACGCTCCCCTTCTACACGACCGCCACCGCTAGCATAAAGTACATCCCCGATATGTTATCAAAGCTTGGAATTGCTTTTGAACATCTTCTTTAGACAGTAATGTAGCTCGCCTATCATCGGTGATAATTCCATACGGCTTTCCGCTAATTCTTTTTAATTCTGGTAATTTTGCTTCATCTTTTTAATAAATATACTACGCCACATTGTGAGTAAAAATTCGTATTGATTCCTTCAGCTTCTAAATCTTGAACAAGTTTCAAGTAAAAATCTGCACCTAAACGCGCCATCTTATGCAAGGTTTTATTACGACGTTTTCGAAAACCATGGACTTATTATGCTGCTACGAGGCTTTTGTCGCTTGTCCTACACCGTAATCAAAAACCGTCAACTCTATATCTTTATTTTTGATAAATAGTACGCGCATGTCGCACTCTACTATCCCACCACCTATTATCGCTACTTTCATAGTTTACCTCACTTGATAGTTTTTAAAAATTCTACTATAAAAATTATACATCATGCTAGTAAACTTTTTATAGAATCAATCAGATTTTTCTTCAGCATATTTTCTTATTTACATAATCAGTTTTGGGATATAATTGGTTCCTATAATCTAAGTAAAAGAGGTATATCATAGAAAAACAATTATTACTAACTTTAGCAATTACCGTTCTTGCAGGAACGACATTGGGTTGCACACAAAATAAAAATACAAATCAAGCCACTACACAAGAAACGATTATCAAATGAGGAAATTGTTAAAACAGCCATTAACAACTTTTTCAAAAGAAAATTTAGAATTAGATACTAAGGTTACTATTAAATCTAACCTTGCATAGTAGAAAGTTATTCAGTTAATGTATCATCAAATATTAAAATGACGAAAATGAAATGTTTGAAGAAATTTTTCTGAGCAAGAAAGCGAACTCGAAAAACTACAACAAAAGAAGAACATATTTTCCTTAAGAAAAATAATTCTGGATATGATAAATTCAATGTTGAAAATGGAAGATGAGTTGAAGATAAAATAACAGATGATTTAGAAGTTTTATCTGCTATACGAAGTATTTTTTCAACGAATACTCTTTTTAATACTATAACTGATAAAAACCTATGATAGTCAGATAACAAACTAACTTTCACTGGGAAAATAAAAATTATCAGACATCGAAATAAATTTTATCTAAATCCAGGTGCGTTTACTAGTGAAGAAACTGGTAATCTTTCTGAAATGACGCTAACATTTGCTGCTAACAATGAACACTACTACAAATGAGATTTTTAGGAATTACACTGATTTAAAATCGTTTATAGAAGAGTAGCTAAAAGCACAACTAGAAAAGAGAAAGACTCTATGTCTGAACTTCAATACCTAACTGCCAAAAATTTAATAGAATCTTTAAAAAGACTCACAAGAGCGAAATCACAATCATTAGAAAAATTGACAAAATAGATGAAATAAAATTTAATTAATATAAAAATCTAGCTTACCTTTATTGGGGGCTAGATTTTTGACATGTCCATTTTTATATTTACCCTATCGATTTGTATTATAATTATTACTAAGTTGCGTTAGCGCAACTATTAATATATATTTGATAAGATATTGAAGGTAAACTATGACTGAAATAAAAATTAGTACCACGTAATGAAGTGAGACGAACAGTACTGCTTGGGATATGACTCTACTTTATAAAACTGATGAAGACTACAAAAATACTTTGGAACAAACAAAAAGAAATAATTGAGTTTTAAAGACAAATATGAAGGAAAGTTAGCTGATTATACTACTCACAAACAGAAGCTATCCTTAAATACGAAGAGATAGAAAGAAGAATGTTATAAACTTTTACACATGGCACTACCTATGTCTGTTGACCGTTTTAACGATAATGTAGTTGCCAACGCAACTATTTTTCGAAGAACTTTCTTCTCTTTCAGCTAGTAAACTAAGTTTTTCTCCTAGAGTTAATATCTTTAGATGAAGGTTTTATAAATACCTTTGTTGCTGACTATCGTCCAGACTTGAAATATTATTTCGGAAAACTTATTAATATGAAAAAGCATGCATTACAAAAGAGTTGAAGAAGCAATCGCTGGTTATGAAAGTCTGCACTGACTATAATTTGTGAAGTAACTATAACATGAAGATATGAAATTCGATGGTTTCGAGCAAAATGGTAAACTTACGATAACAGCTTTGTTTTATACGATTCATAAGAGATGGATAATGATACCGATGTTCGTCGTGCAGTGCGAAAAGTTTTATAAAACTTTAAATGCATATAAGAATACTTCCAGCAAATGAGTATATTTCTCACATTAAAGAAAAGATGCTGAACTGCTCGTGGTTATGATAGCGTTATTGATTACCTATTGGATAAACAAGATGTGATAGTCGTGAATTGTACGATCGTCAAATCAAAACACTTATGACGGACCTCACTGCACATATCCATCGTTATATCAAACTATTACACATCGAGCATAAAATTGAAGATATGCAATTTGCCGACTGCAAAGATTAATCTGAGATCCTGATTTCGAGATTGATATGACCAATGAAAGAATCACGAGAAGTGCCAAAAAAGCACTTGGTGTTCTTAGGGAAGATTATGTTAAAATGATTGATGAAAGCTATGATAAACGTTGGACGGACTTCCCTCAAAAATATCGGTAGAGCTACAGGTGGTTTCTGCGCTACTGTACCCTAATGTGGCTGGTTTTATCCTTCTTCTTGGACTGGGAAAATGACGAGTGGTGTTCGTTCTTGCGCATGAACTCGGACACGCTTATCACTTCATGAGTACAGGTAAACACCAAACTATGCTAAATAACGATTGCTCACTTTACTTCGTAGAAAGCACCGTCTACTTTGTAACGAGGTTATCGTTTCTAATTATCTACTACAAACTAATAAAGACGCACGCTTTAAAACGCTGGGTAATTAGTAATATGATTAGCGAACTTACTTCCACAATATGAGTAACTCACTATCTTGAAGCATGTTTATCAAGACCGTGTTTATAAAAAGTTGATAATAATGAAAAATGTTAACTGCAGAAGTCTTATCTACTATAAAACGTGAAGTTATGGAAGAATTTTTCGGAGATAGTCTTGTAATTAACGAGGTGAGAAACCTTACTTGGATGCGTCAACCTCACTACTACATGGGACTTTATCCATATACTTACTCTGCAGGACTAACTATCAGAACAGCAGTTGCTAATAAAATTGACAAAAATCCAAGTTATGCCGATACTTGGCTAAATGTTCTTTCTAAAAGAAGTAGTATGTCAGCACTAGATCTTTCTAAAGCTTGCTGGTTGTGATGTGAGTACCGCTGAACCGCTTAAAGAAGCAATTTCATATGTTGGATACCTTAGTAGATCAACTTTATGAATTAACAGATGAGCTGAAAAATAAGACATAAAAAGAATCTTAATGACTTCTAATCATTAAGATTCTTTTTAAACTTTATAATTTTATACTTTATTGTTAGACTTTAACCTACATTTCTTTTAACTTTTTCAAAGCAAGCTTTTTCGCATTCAATTACTGCTGAACGAAATTTTTCTTCAAAATTCGGACAGCTTCAATTGTACCTACCTGATGGTGAGCAAACATTATCCTTTAGTTTTTCCTGGATGTTCTCCTGTTTCTAGTACCATTTTGCAGCCCCGATTACTGTTGTGTGCCGCTAGGCGATAAGCAGTTTCGACGACGTAACCCGTTTAACACTGCACCATCAGCTAATGCTTCAATAAATAAAACTAACCACTAAAGCAGGGCCTGACCCACTAAGTGCAGTCAATCCAGCCATATCTTTTTCCGCTATCACCTCTGATAATCCAAGACTGCTAAATAAACTTAAAACATACTCTACTTCTGTTGATTCTATATTATGTCCCCACGCTAACACAACAACCCCTGCATCTACTTCAGCTGCAGCGTATTCGGCATAACGCGAACTACTTTTGCACTTGGTACAATACTTTCTATATCTTTATTTCTACTGCTGCCGCCATCGAAATAACTATTTTTCCTTCTAGTTCTACTTTGATTTCTTCTAGTACACTTGCTACTAAATATGGTTTTTACACCTAAAAGATACAACATCACATTCTCTTTGCCAAATCTTTTGAGCTATTGGCCGCTTGGACTCCATTACGTTCAGCTACTTTTCTGTACTATCGTTTGAAGAATTTCTAACGAAAAATATTTTCTTCGCTACTTTTTGACTAGAAATTACTCCTTTCAGAACTACTTCTTCCATATTACTCAACACCGATAAAACCTAGTTTTTTCATATGACCTCCTATTATATGTTTTTGAGAATATACAAACTACTCTCCATTCACTATCTATTATATCATATTTAACCGTTCTAATTCTCTCTTCTTAATAAATTTTTATTAGTACTACATCTTATGTTATACTTAAATGTGTATTGAAATTTTTGTAAATAAGGAGTTATTATGGACAACAGTTGGAAAAATATTTAAAGATTATCCAGCGTAATGAATTGGGCATAACAGTTGATAATATAAATAAAAAGACAAACGGTGACTATCTATCCACCAAAAAGAATTAGTTTTAAAGTCTTTGATCTGCCATTACAAAGATATAAAAAGTAGTTATATTGGGTCAAGATCCTATCACAATCCTGGATCAAGCTTGCGGATTAAGGTTTTTCTAATGATGGTGATCTTTGCCTAAAAGAGCCTTTAATAAATATTTATAGAACTTTATGATGATTGGCATTACTCCTGCAAAAACAGGAAATTTTAGAGAAAATGGTTTTAAACACAGGTATTTTTCATTGAACTCTGTTTTAACCGTTGAAGAATATTCACCAACAAGTCATAGCAATGTTGGCTGGCAAGATTTTCAGATTATATAATAGAAACTGTTTCACATAATAATGTTGTGTTGTACTATGGGAAGTTACGCTAGAAGTACTCTAATAGACAGCTCTCGCCATAAAATAATAGAATCACCACACGCAAGCCCACTATCTGCTTATCGTGGTTTCTCTTTGGTAGCAAGGTGTCACGTATAAATTCATATTTAGAAAGTCGTACAAAAACCTATTGATTTTTAATTTGGAAAACTAATTCTATCCCTCGATTTAAAGTTTATAATCTATTCTCTTAAAAGTTTTTAATAAAAATAAATTTTTGATGAAAATTTAGAAATAATTTAAGTATATTTTTAAGTAAAAGAGATATAATTGTGACTTAAACAAAAATAATTAATTTTTCATTCTTAACGACACTTGTCGCTTTCTCCCTTTAAGTTTGAAAATATTTTTGTTTAAACCAATATTTCAGTTAATTCTTTATGATATTAACAGATAATAAAACTTTTAATCATAATGTGACTTGTCGCTCCTAAAACCATTCTCCCTTTCAGAGTAGCGATACTCTTTTTGTTGTTGTATATATAAGATTAGATATTAATAAGCAAGAAAGTTTGCTGAACTTAATTTGAGTTCATAAAAAGCTAAAAGTATCCCTATACTTAGCTGTTACCTATAATTAAAATAAAGAGCTACCTTAAATTCTTGATTATCCATATCAATTTTTAAAAGGCGCTCTATTGTTTAGTATATTACAAATTTTCAATATAATACATAGTTTTATGTTGACCATCGCATATTGTTTATTATTTAATCGTAATGTAGTGCACCTGTTGGTCGATTAGTAGCTATAGTAACAATGGTATTACCATTCTATCTCCTTGAGACTTCCCAACGTTCTACTGGAGCAAGATTGAATCAGTAGACTCCGCCTATTCCACGATGTAACGTAATGCAAAGGCATTATCTGAAAATATACGATAGTATTATTATCTTTTACTAAATTTTTCTAATTCTTCTTGAGTATACTCTACTTTACTTTTATCTAATTCTATAGTAATTCCTATCTACTCAATTTTCTACTCTTTAAGATTATAAGTTCCTTCATTAGTGTGTTAGTCAAGTCTAGTCACAAGTGCTGGTGCACAATTTGATTATCTGTTCCGTTATCTATAACACTATAACGAGTGCATTAGCTGCTGTAGGACAACTAAAAGTTAAGCAAGCTATAATTCATAAGTTCTAATTTTTCCAACTTCATTAAAGTTATGATTGTTATTAGTATTGACATCTCATTAGTTGAAAGTGCTATTGTTTTGATTTTCCATTTTATTGACGACATTGTTGTCTTTATTTTCTTGTTGATTTTGTTCATCAACATTAGCGTCATCTTTAACATATTCGTTGTTACATCTGTGTTTTCTGTATCATTTAGTAATCCTTTTGTGCTACTTTATCTGTACGTCTAGCCCCAAAACTCCTATTCCCTGAAAACACCACTGCAATTTTCAAAATTTTGTTCATTTTCTCCACCACTGCTTTCCTGCTAATATTGTTACTTTTATTTCTTCTCTTCTTTAATTATATTATACTACCAAAAATTGCAGCAACGAGTTTATTACAAAAATATTACATTTATATTACAAAAATAATTTTATTTTTGTTTCGATGTTCTTCTCTATAGCTTTTTATCTCATGAGTGTTCTTGTTATCTCTATCTTCTTACTCTTTTTCAATAGTTCGCGTAGAACTGAGCTGTGTATAGTAAATACTCTACTCCGATTATATGGATTAGGAGGTTGATATATGAGTAGAGTCGCTGTTGTTAGTGCTAAACGTGCCGCCATCGGTAGTGATTTGTGGCGGCGAGTCTGAGATCTCAGCTGCAACACTTGGAGCTGAAGTTGTATCATTAAGAGAAATAAATCTAAGCCCTCTACCCTTGTTGACGAGTAGCTACTTCGGTAATGTTCTGGAGCTGGTCTTGGACAAAACATCGCTCGTCAACTCGTCGCGATCTTTGCTGGTATTTCGACAAGGTGCATTTTGTTGTCGTAAATAAAGGTTGCGGTTCCTGGTCTAAAAAGCGTTGTTTAGGCGCTCAATCTGTGGCCACTTGGTGACAGTGATATCGTTGTTGTGGCGGTGCCAGAGAATATGAGCACTGCCCTTATTACACAAAAGATGCGCGTTTTGGTGCTAAACTTCAGGAAACTTCGAACTTGAAGATGGTATTGACTAACTTGATGGTCTAACCGATGCTTTTGAAAATTATCATATGGTATTACCGCGCAGTAAACGCTGAGCAATTTGCCTTCGATCGCGTAAAACAACAAAGATGAGTTGCGGTTCCTTAGCCAGCAGTAGCTAGCACTGCTATTGAAAAGGAAAGATTCTCTCAAATGGAAATAGTTCCTATTACGATAAAAACGCACGTAAGAAAAAGTTTTTAATACGATGAATTTGTTCGTCCTGGTACTAATCTAGAATCTCCTAGCAAAACTACGCCCAGCGTTCAAAAGGCCGATGGAACTGTAACGGCTGTGGTAGTAGCTGGTGGTGTGTGATGGGGCTGCCTGCGTTATTCTGATGTCTGAAAAACGTGCTGCTGACAAAGCTGAGGCATTAGTATCCTTGGATTTATCGATGGTTATGCTACGGCTGGATTGAACAGCGAAAGTTATGGAGCTCCGGTATTCCCGCAACGAGAAAGTAAGATAAAGCTGAATTTTAACAACTGGTAATGATATTGATTTATTCGAACTTAACGAAGCTTTTGCGGCACTGATCGTTAAGCTGTTCTTAACAGAGCTTAACCTTGATGCGCTTCTAAAGTTAATATCAATGTGGCGGTGCTATGGCTTTGGTCTCATCCCTATTGGAGCGAGCAGTTTGCCGAATTCTTGTCTTTGGTACAGGCGGCTAATCAATGAAAATGCAAAAATCGCGGACTATGTTCTCTCTCTTTGTATTGGTGGTGGTCGGGAGGTGTGGTTATAAGCCCGCGATTAAAAACTGTATAAGTAATATATACTAGTTATTTGACTGTCTTCCTTCTATCAATTAGAATAACTAAAATCTAGTAAATTTACTAGCTTCTACTTTTCGTGTGTTGTCAAGAAACTTTTTAACTTTAAACGAGTCTAACTGCTGTGGACTATTGGAAAAATTGTATACAATAGTGGTTGCGTCTTAAATTTTATTTGAGCTCTTGAGTATTCAATATATTTTAGGAAAAATTAGATTAATAGTAAATCAAAGAGGTAGAAAATGCAAAAATAAATGGGAATTGACAAGATTGGGTTTGCAGTGCCCGAGTACTATACTGAGATATTACGTGACCTCGCAACAGTAGCTCGTGGTATTGACACCTGATAAGTTTACTAAAGGTTTACTTCAATTAGAAATGAGTATTCGCACAGCGCAAAAGAGCCCGAATATCGTTACACTTGTGGCGCTCAAAGGCTGCTTTTGAAATTTTTAGATAATGACGATTTAGATAAGGTATGATTATAGTCGGAACAGGTCTGGTATCGACCAAAGCAAAAGCTTCTGCCGTGTTTATCCACGGACTATTAGATATTCAACCATTTTGTGCGTGCCTGCACGTGCGCTATCAGTAAAAAGAAGCTTGTTGTGGGGCTACTGCAGCTCTTGATTTTGCACCATGTCGAGACAATCCTCATTCAAGGGTACTTGTAGTGCGAGCGATATCGCTAAATATGGAATAAAATCTTCTGGAGAGTCTACTACCACGGAGCTGGTAGTTGCGCTATGCTCCGTTTCTAGTAATCCTCAGTCTTCCTGGAAATTAAAGCAATGATGATACTTTGCCTTTACTCTCGTGATGTGCAGCCGGGTTACACACGCGTCCCAACTATTCTCAATACGCTTTTAGTTGAAGGAAAATTTTTCAACGCTGAGCACGGTATCTTGGATGTTTAGAGACTGTTTGGGCTAAATATTTAGAAAAGAACAAAACAACAGCTACAGAGCTTTTAGTGCGGTATGTTTACATCTACCATATCCAAAACTTGGACTTAAAGGATTACAACTGTTATTAGAACAAGAAAATAATGAATCTACAAAGAAACTTATTAGCACGTTTTAACGAATCTATTCTTTATAGCCAACGTGTTGGTAATATCTATACAGGTTCATTATTCTTGCTATGTATCTCTTCTTGATTTCAACTCTGCTCTTAAGCAGGATAAAATTGCTCTTTATAGTTATGGAGTGGTGCTGTTGCCAGAAGTATTTGGTATGACTAGTCGAGGTTATGAAAAACCAAAATTAAAAACTAATAGGCTTGAACAGTTTAACAATAGAAAACAAATCTCTGTTGATGAGTATGATGTTCTTTAGAGATACCACCGTTGATAAAGATGGTAATTTAGATATTTCTGATATTCGTGATGAAAGTCGTTTCGTCCTAGAAAAATCGAAAATCACAAAACCGATCTATACAAATTTAAAAACTTAGTTAATTTTACACTAACCCATAAACCTCACTACACCACTATTTATAAAAGCTATTAGTTAATTGTTAGTGAGTCAGAAAATACCGAAAAGGAGGTTCCTATAATGAATAATTAGGGTGGATTTTATACTCGCGATGAACGTTTAAATGTTATTAAAAACGCTAATATTTTGATAATGAGCATTTCAACTTGCTAAATAACAACAAAATATTAGATTTTTGAAACAGCTAATAACATGGTAGAAAATATTGTCAGGACGTTTTCTTTACCATTAACGTTGTTCCTAATTTTGTTGGTATAAAAGCATATCTAGTTCCTATGGTTGGGAAGAACCCTCTGTTGTTCTTTGCATGCAGCAATGCTGGAAAAATAGATTGAACGTTGCGGGGAGTTTCATACCACTGTCCACGATAGAAAGATGATCGGACATATTGCGCTCTATGATAATAACGATATTGAAGCTACAAAGCAATCTTATTTTAGAAAACAAAGGCTTTTTGCTTAAAACAGCAAACGAAACATCCATCTATAGTTAAGCGTGGCGGTGGTGCTTGCGTTTGAGAGTTAAAAAGTTCTGACTGAGGATGATACTACTTTTTGTAGTTGTTTGTTAATAGTTGATACTTTAGAAGCGATGGGTGCTAATATGCTTAACACTATGCTTGAGGCAGTAAAAATATCTCTTGAAAGTCTTACCGGTGGCGTTGCCCTTATGGCAATTTTATCTAACTACGCAACACGTTCTTTAGTTTCAAGTCGCTGTGAAATTCCATTTTCAAATCTTGGAATAATGGAGAATACCTTGCAAAACGTATAGAACTAGCGACAAGTTTGCTCGAGCTGATACTGTGATCAACACACAACAAAGGAATTTTCAACGGTATCGACAGTATTGTTATCGCAAGCGGAAATGATTGGCGCGCTATTGAAGCTAGTTGCCAAAGTTGGGCAGCTCGCGATGGAAAATACAAAGGACTTTCTACTTGGACTTGCGACCTGGAAAAACAAGTTTTAATCGGGGAGTTGACATACCTATACCAGTAGCGAGTGTTGGTGGTTCTATTGGAATCAATCCCTAGTAAAAGTAGCACGCACTATGTTAGGAAATCCTGATGCAAAAGCTTTGGCAAAGCATTATCGTTTCTGTTGGCCTTGCTCAAAACACTGGCGCTTTACGTGCATTAGTCGGAGATGGTATTCAGGTCATATGAGCTACATGCAAAATCATTGTAGCTATGCAGGTGCAACTACTGATATTCTTGATGATGGTTGAAAAACTACGTGCTGAAAAACATATGAATTTAGCTACTGCTAAAAAGAGATAATAGTACATATAAAAAGTGTAACAACACGACGTAACTTAATTGCTACGTCGAGTATCTTTTTACGCTACCCTCTTATATCTACTTTTATTGCCTTCCTCTGAGATTAAAGACTAATAAGTTTTTAAACACTACCTTTATTGTGAAAGGATGCTCTGGAGTATAGTACTGTCACTCTTTTTAGCTTGCACGAACTACTACTGCTTTTTAGCCTTCTCCTGCTTTTTGCTTTTGTTCTTGTGCTTTTTGCTCTTTCTTAATATCGTCCATCAGTCGCCTTCATCTCTTTCTGGACTCTGTTGCGGCGCTGATGTCTGCATTTGATTTTTCGAGATTTACTTTCCTCAGAGTATCTCGTTTTCATCTGTCTGCTCTTCAGTTTTTCTCGCGTTCTTCCTTCTTCTCTTGGAACGTTCTTATCTGCTCTTCTGCTCCACTGAAATGATTTACTCATCATCATAGTAAACGACAATATCAAAGCGACTATCGCTCCTCTTTACTACTTTCTTAATCCTTGTTTCTGCATTGAATGAGTTTTGATAACAGGTGGGCATAGTAATATAAAAGCTGAATATAAGAACCCAATTATTGCATATTCTGGTCCATGGGTGAAGACCATACTAAGCGATATAAACATAAATATCACAAATATAAACATAAAACCATTTGTCCATACTCTTTTATAAATTTATTACGACTTTTCTCAAAAATTTCTCACTTTATATATTCTATCACTTTTTCGAACTTATACAATTGCTTTTCGATTGTTTCCTCAATTATAAAATTATTTTTACAAGCAGTTTTGTTGTTTATAAAAATTTTCTTATAATTAACTTATATATATTGATTACCGGGAGGCTTATTGACTGTATTTAAATTACCTAGAATTACCTTATGCTTTTGATTACTTAGGCCTGGTATTGACGCTAAAACAATGAAATTCATCACGGGAAACACCTCAGCTTATATTAATAATTTAAACTACGACTTTAGAAAAACACCAGAATTCAGAAAGCAAACTGCCTTTGCAGTGCTAAAAAATATCGATAGTAGTTCCTGCTGACATTCGTCAAGCAGTTATCAACAACGCTGGTGGTCACCACAACCACAGACTATTTTTGGCAATCTCTCCTTCAAACCTGATTCTTCTGAATTCGGTGGATTAGTTAAAGAAAAATCGATCGCTGATGAATTAGGTGGTTACGAAGAGTTTGTTAAAAACTTTTTCTGCTCACTGCACTACTAAGATTCGGTAGTGGTTGGGCATGGTTGGCTCTTGATAAAGATGGAAAATTGGTTATTACCTCAACTTGCTAACAAGATTCTCCACTTTTTAACAGGACTTACTCCAATTCTTGGACTAGATGTTTTGGGAGCATGCTTTACTATCTAAACTATCAAAAACCGTCGTCCAGACTATATTAAAAGAATTCTTCCGTGTAGTTAACTGGGACTTCGTAAACAGGCGCTTAGCTAAACAATTAGAAAAATTAGGAAAATAATATTACTAAAGAGGGTTTCCCTCTTTTTGATATCTATAAATATTATAGATTACTTATTAAATTTAATTTTTATAAATATGAGGATCTAGTCTTAATACTATGATCTTCTTATTTTATTGATAAATTAACTGGAGGATTTTTACATGATTGTTAATTGGAAGAGTTATATCTGCCTTTATCAGTATAGCTATCTTTTACGAAAGTACTCGTTGTACTTTTATGGCTTGGTTTAAAATGGATGATTACCTTTTATTACTCCGGGATTAAAACTTTTTATTGCGATAATATTTTTCATCTTCATAAAATTTTTCTATTATCGGTTATCTATTTCGCTTGGTGCTCCTTGGGTCAACTACGGAAATATTTGGTATTTCTACTTTGTTAACGGGCTGTTATAGCGATAATTTTTATTAATCTGCAAAATTAATCTTAAAACTATTTAAATTTAACCTTTCTCGAGGATTTAGTTTAGGAATAACAGGTTTATATTTCTTATAGGTATGACAGCTTTAGGTCTATATTGGGCGTATTCACCCTATTGTTAAAAGCGAAACTATAAAGTAGATAAAAATAGAAAAACCTATAAAGATAGCTATGGTTTCTGATCTACATCTTGGAACATTTTTGGTAATGGTCAGCTAGAAAAATTAAACAAAATTATCTCTGAACAAAAACCTGATGCTGTAGTTATCGCAGGAGACCTTATGGATGATGACATGGTTATGTACAAAAAGCATAATATGAAAGAAACGCTTAGTAAGCTAAATGCTCCTTTAGAGTCTATACCAACAATGGGGAATCATGACCGAGATGCACAAGAGATAGTAGATGAGGGTTAAAAAGCAAAATTATAATTCCTCTATTTGATGAAAGTGGACCTTAATAAAGATGTTACCTTAGTTGGCCGTAAAGATAGAAGTGTTAGTCGTGATAGACTAGATACAGCTGAATTACTTAAGAGCGTAGATCTTAATAAGGCTATTGTTCTTGTTGATCACCAACCGGATGCTATCAATTATCACTCTACCCTTCCTATTGATGTTCAACTATCAGGTCATACTCATCATGGACAAATGTGGCCAATTAACTATATTACAGAGCGTATTTATACTCCTAGATTATGGTTATAAAGAAATTAATGGCAGACATTTCTTTACATCTGCTGCGTTACGGTTTTTGGGGACCACCTTTCAAAACAACAGCTCGCAGTGAAGTTTGGATAATTACAATAGAAGGAAAATAAATAAAACCAGTAAGAAGTTACTCAAAATTATGCTTTTTAACATCAATTTTTATTGAGTATCTTTCTACTGGTTTATTTTATACTACATTCAATCTACAGCTAATTAGATCAACTTTCTAAAACTATAAAATTAATCTCTTACCTTCTTATTATAGAATCTACCTTTTATTGATTTTCTTGTTCTCTTCATACTATCCCATAATTCTTTAGCTATTTTCAAATCTATTTTGTAATAATCTTTAATAATTTTTATATTGGCTATATCTCCTTGAGAGTAGTCTACTACTCTTTTACATTAGAAGTCCATCTCTCTAGTACACTTGGCTTTAATATGTTCCCATAAATTTTTAGCATCTAGTAGATTCAAACCATACGCTTCTCTTAACAATTTTATATTAGCTATGTCTCCTTGAGTTGTGTCTATTACCTGCTAGCACTTCTTCTTTCTTTTTCTTCTTTTTATTAGTTCTTCATATTTTTTCTTTACTTAAACGTACTTTTTCTTCTGCTTCTGGGTTTGGCGTTTTGATTTAATCAAAAGTATACAAAAAGACATATCCCTAATATTATAATTAATCCTATTTTTCATTATTCATTCTCCTAACCTATTTTCTTGTTTTAGAATCTCCCACAGTTTTTAGCATCAGCATAATTTAAGAAGTATTTCTTTCTTAACGCCGCAATATTAAATGTATCACCTTGGCTAAAATCTATTACACTTTCTAATTCTTTTCTATAACTTTTCTCTTGTAATCTCTCAAATGCTTCTTTGCTTTTAGCCTTTTTGTTTATTTCTTTTGTCACGAATAGTTGCAACTATTGCATAAACAAAAATAAATCCAACATTATATAAACTGTATTCATATTCATAATTTAGCAACTCCTTTTAAAATAATCTATCATACTTAATTATATAGTTTTTCTCTTCTATTGTAAATATACACCCTTCTCAAAATTGATTTTTCCATTATAATTTGGTATCATTAATTGTACTTTGAATTAAAGGATTGGTAACTTATGAAAATTTTTAACCGAAATTGATACCGAAAAATATACAGAATTTGTAAAAATCACAAACTTGGAAATATGATGCAAGCGACAGAGTGGGCACAAATAAAAACACTTGGGGTGTTGAGCGTGTTGTACTGTTGTGATGAAAGTAACAACATTGTCGCGACGAACTCAAAATACTGACTAAAAAGGGTTTTGAGTATACCCTCGTGGTCCTATTATGGATTATGATAATAAAAGAACTTGTATCATTCTTTTTAGAAAATCTAAAAATATGCAAAAATAAAACTGCAAAACTAGTTAAGTTGGACATTCCTGTTGCGATTAAAGATGAAAAACTCCACGAGTTTAAAGACATAAATGTAGAAAAGAACAGATAATGAGCTTATAAAGGTATTTAAAAATATGGATATAAGCATAATGGTTCAGTCTTGATATGGTAGCACTATCCAACCTCGTTTCAACACTGTACCAAGCTAACAGCCAAAGAGTTCCTGACCTTTTCCTAAGGATCACGTCGTTTGATTCGTGATGCTGATAAAAATTTGTTGAAGTACGTCGTTGTGGAAAGAAAACCTAGATGATTTCTTATTTGCGCTAGCATGTACAGAAAAAGAAAAATATCTCGTTACGAGGACGTGAGTATTTTTGAAAACTTATTAGATACTTTTCGGAGATAATGCACTACTTCATATTTTCATATATAAATGTTGAAAAGACATTTGAAGAATGCCAAAATGCGTAAAGAAAATCTAGAACTAGAAATCGAAGCACTCTGGTGAAATCTCCTAAGAAAAACGTACTCTTATTGAACAAGTAGCTGGAATGAAAAATTAATACATTGTTTAATACTCTTGAAATTGAGGATAAAACTAAAGACCAAGTAATTAGCGCAGCTATCACCATAGCCTACGGAAATCATGCTGAGATTATTTATGCAGGGATGAATGAAAGTTTTGCGAAATTACCTGCGCAATACAAAGTATTCTCTGATACGATGAGAACAGCTCAAACGATGGGTGTTAGCGAAGTATCAATGGGCGGAATCGAAGGGAATCTTAACGACAGCCTTCTTGGTTTTAAATCAAAATTCGCTCCTAATATAGTTGAATATTACGGAGAATTTGACCTAGTTCTTTCTCAATCATTCAACCTAATGTATAACTACGGTTTACCGCTTCGTAGAAAATTATTAAAACTTATAAAGCGCTAGTCAATAACAAAAATCCCTGTTGAACTTAGTTCTGCAGGGAGTTTAATCTTTTCTATTTAATTAATTTGAATACATCATTCAAGTTCTCAGCCATTGTTGGATGTGTGAAAATCTGATCTTTTAGATAAGTGTATGGAATTTTTGTTATCTATTGCCATTTTTATTATGTTTATAATCTCTTCGAAATTTTTCCAAATAGTGTTGCACCAAAATTAAATTAGTATCTTTATCAACTATTACTTTATATATACCTCTTTGATCCTGATTAACTGCTCCTCTTGGCATATTAGCAACTGGCAGACTTGCTACCGCTACGTTAGAGTAATTTTTCTTCAGCTTCTGCTTGGTGAAGCCCCTACATGAGATAATACCGGTGAAATAAATGTTGAGTAAAAGGAACATTTTTACGATTTGCTCTTGTATAGTCCTATTACCATGAAGGTATCCATTTACCACTCTAAAGTCATCTAACGATACATATGTAAACTGTAAGCCACCATTAACATCACCAACTGCAAAAACATTTTTCTACATTTGTTTGACAATAATCATCGACTTCTATAAAAGCCTCTTTCATTTACTTTGATATCTGTGTTTTCTAATCCAAGATTTTCTGTATTAGCTCGACGCCCTGTTGCATGTAAAAGAGCATCAAACTCTAACTCACCATATTTTTCTGTATCAACTACAACTTTTTCTCCATTGTTGCGAATTTCTTTTGTAGCAGTTCCTAATTTAAACGTTACTCCTGCTTCTTCTAAATAACCTTTGGCCATTTCGGCTATATCTTTATCTTCACGACCTAATACCGTTGGTGCAAAATCAATAACAGTAACATCAACACCGAAACGAGCATATAAATTAGCAAACTCTATCCCAATATTTCCTCCACCAATAATTCCTAGAGTTTTTGGAGCAACTTCTAATTTTTGAAGTTGTGTACTGTCGTAAACATTTTTAGATGTTGTTAACCCTTGTATTGGTAGAACATTATTTTTGCTCCTGTATTAATTACAACTAATATCCCCTTCTAACTGCTTAGTTTCTGCGTTTACCGAAATTTCCACTACTTTGTGGATACAAACTTCGCACTAGCCGTATAAACATCTATATTAGGGTTATTGTCAAGCATTGCAAAGTTTTTTTCGCGTTAAGTTTAGATACAACAGTATCTCTGGTTGCTTTCGCCTCTTTAAACTCTTTTTATTATCAGCAGCAACAATTAGAGTTTTTGTCGGTATACATCCGATGTTGATACAAGTTCCTCCGTACATCCTCGCTACTTTTCTTCCACAACTGCTACTTTTTCCCTTCATTTCCAAAAGTGGCGCTAATGTTTCCTGCTTTTCCAAATCCAATTACTAATAAATCATATTTAATCATTATTTGACTCCTTTTTGTCTTAATAAATATAGTCTGAAAGATATTAATATAGTATCTACCAAACTAATTATCTCTTTTTAAATTTTAGTACTGTTTTCTGAAACTTACAACTTTTTTTGCTCATAAGTAATATATTCGACTTAATATATGGTTTCGCCAAGATATAATTTGATATTACATCTGATTATGATATAATAATCTTTGTACAAATTTGAAAATTTATGGAGGAAGAAAAATGACACTACCTAATTGTCCAGGTGTAATAGTGAATATACTTATGAAGACGGAAATATGTTAGTATGCCCTATGTGTGCTCATGAATGGTCAGCAGAAGATCTGCTAATGCTGAGGAAGAAAAAGTTTACCGTGATGCTAACGGTAATGTTCTTCAAGATGGAATACTGTTTCTGTAATTAAAGATTTAAAAAGTTAAAGGAAGTTCTTCTACACTAAAACAAAGGAACACGAGTTAAAAATATTCGTCTTGTAGACGGAGATCACAATATCGACTGCAAAATCGATGGTTTTGGAGCGATGAAACTTAAAAGTGAATTTGTTAAAAAATATAAGTAGAAATACGCAAAATATTTTGATACCCTCCTTATTGGATATTAAGTTTCCAGTAAAGAGGGTAATCTTTATATCTAATTCCTATATTTTTATTTTAACAAAATTTTTCTGACAATTTCCCTTTACAAAAACTCTTTTTCTTGTATAATGAACACATGTCTTTTTAAAAATACAATTGTAGTTTTTAAATGTTAAAAGATAACTTTGTATAAAGTTATCTATTTATATAAATTTTAAATGAATAAAGGAGAATATTATCATGAGTTTTTATAAAAATACCATTAGTAGTAAAACTTATTTTAGCTGTAACTCTTGGGATTGTTTTAGGAAGCTTCCTTCCTACTTCTATTATTAGAGCATTCGTTACTTTCTCATCAATTTTCAGCTCATTCTTAGGGATTTGCTATTCCATTAATTATTGTAGGATTTATCGTACCAGGTATTAGCCAAGTATCTAACAACGCTGGTAAACTTCTTGGTCTTTTCTACTGGAGTTGCTTATGTTTCTACACTTATCGCTGGAACATTCGCTTTCTTAGTAGCGAAAGTAGCTTTTACCAAACTTTGCACTTCTAATTCTACATTACAAACATTCCAAAACCCAGAAGATTTAATGCTTAAGGTTATATCAATTTAAAATGACACCTATCTTCGATGTTACAACAGCGCTTATTATTTCATTTATTCTAGGTATCGGAATCTCTGCAACTAAATCTGAAGGTCTTAAACAAAGGATTTAATGACTTTGGAGAAATTATTGAAAAATTACTTTCTTCATTAATTATTCCACTATTACCATTATATATCCTTGGGGTATTCATGATATTACTGCTTCTGGTGAAGTATTCAAAATCTTAAAAATCTTCGCTTTAGTATTCGTTCTAATAATCGTATTACACTTTATAATTATAGCTATTCAGTACACTGTTGCAGGTTCAATGAACAAAGAAAAATCCATTCAAAATGCTTGTTAAAATTTTACCAGCTTACATGACAGCTATCGGTACTCAATCATCAGCTACAACTATTCCAGTTACACTGAAAAGTACTAAAAACATGGGTGTTGATAAAAACATTGCAAACTTTACTATTCCGTTATTTTGCAACTATCCACCTATCAGGTGAGTACAATTACTTTAACTACTTGCGCATCTGCTGTTTCTACTGGTTACAACACGGAGCTAGTTCCCATCAGCTGTAGTTATGGTTAAATTCATTCTACTTCTAGGAGTAACAATGGTGGCTGCTCCTGGTGTTTCCTGAGTGGAGCTGTTATGATGTACTCTTGGTTATTACAATCTGTTCTTGGTTAACGAAATCATGCTATCTCTTATGATTGCTCTTTCATCACTCAAGATAGTTTCGGAACAGCATGTAACATTTCTGGAGACGGTGCTTTATCAGCTATCGTTGATAGATTGAATAGAGTATTCTTTAAAAAAGACAATCCAGAAGCATAATAAAAATCGGGCTTGAAACTAAATTCAAGTCCGATTTTTATTTTACTAATCTAAATCTAAGTTTTACGGGATTATGATCACTATATTTATAATCTTGGTCTAATGTTTTAACCTGCGATACTTCTATATTATCACTTGCGATAAATCCATCGATTATAAATTCATACGTTCCATTAGAACCTTTTTCTGACGGTTTATTGTTGAAGTCGTGCTGATGGGCGACTATTATCATAGTACAATTTGAACTTATCTTTTAATAATGTTTTTATCGAATAATTCTGCTCATAAAGCTCACTGATGTTTTTCTCTATTTCTTCCTTAGTTAAATCTCTAGCTCTGATTAAAATCAGCTCCTACTAAAACATAGTTTCCTTTGGCATATTCTTTTTCCATAAATTCTACGAGTTGTTTTGTCTGCGCTATTTTGCCTTTATTGTATCCTTATCATATGCATCTAAATGTGCATGTAATAATCACTAACTTTTTATCACTATTTTCTATGTCACTGTAAATCACTGAAAAACCACGTTTTAAGTTCGCTAACCTCGTTGGGAAAGTAAATGGAATTGGCATTTGATATCTTTCAGCATCTTTTTATATTAAATTTTTGTGAAATTAAATACCACTATTCACCTTTCCTAGTGGCGGTAATGGATAAGTATAAGAAACTCTAAAATTGTATGCAAAAATACTACTATTATCTAATTCTTTATCCAAATAGTTAGCTTGATTAATATTATATGTACGTTTTAGAATCAACATCAACTTCTTGTAAAACGTAATATCAACCGCTTCCTCTTTTTATAATACGCACAATATTAGTTAAGTTATTTTTCTACATGATTTTTATCTATCGGATGAACCATCCACCATCCATAAAAGAAATCAACATCTTTATCCATACCGAAGTATCCAACATTCCAATCTAACGCATTATACTCTGTATTTTAGCTTAACTACCTGTGTTTTCGCACTTTGGACAGCCGTTAACTTTTCAATATCCTGCGGTTTTTATACTCTGTAATCATTAAATAACCTACCAAGCCTGCAAATGCTAAGACACAAGCTAAAATAATACTAGCTAATATTTTAATTATTTTTCATCCTCTACCTATAAAAAGTTGGTGTTTTACCAACCCCTCTTATAACCTTCCTTATTTTATTAATTAATACTCTTATTCTTGTTTTAGATCAAGAGATTTTTGTCACGTAATTGTGAAATAATTATCCCCACTAAAACAATAGCCATGACCAATACCTTCACGTAGTCCTATATGCTCGTGAGGATAAGTGCCCTCCTATATGCTGCAACTACTCGATTCTAAACTCATAATAAGCGATGTTGTATGCGGCGGAATTTCTCTTTGGGCGATTGTTGCCCTGTGTAACCTAAACCACTTGATAAAATACCAGAGCAAGTAATGGAGACGCACACTAAGTATATCACCTAAGATAATTGTTTCTTTAATTAACGCTGGTCCTAAGACTAGAGATGGCAACCACTACCAGTTGAATTATCGATAAGAACATTGAGTTAACGCGTAACGCGAATAATCAATAACGATAATATGTATCCCAAAAGTGCACTGATAAAAACTATAATGTCCCTAATTCAGAGCTAAGATTCTTCTTTTACCGATAATAGATAGAACCCTACCACAGCTAAAATAAGTCCTGTAATAAAGAATTTATTCAACTTGTTTCCTAAAAACGTTCCGATAAACGGAACTATGCAAATATACAGAACGGTAATCAAAACCTGCTTTCCCTGCTGTTGTCATCCCTATACCAATTTGCTGAATATGGCAAGAAATAACACTACACCGCGCATAATACCTAACCAAGGTTTCTTAGAAGAAGACTTCTCCCCATCAATTTTGGAGCCTGGCTCTATAAAAGACTCGGTACTAAAATGAGCACCAGCGTTATAAATGTAACAGCAATAATAAGTCCCCGACTACCGTGAAGTGGTCCTAACACTTTACTCGCAATATTCTGCCATAGTGCTAATCCCATATAATAACTACGCCTATTAATAATAATTCCGAAAATAAATTTTTCTCATAAAACACCTTTTCCTAAATACTGAAAGCAAATATAATTTTTAAATTTATCAAAAGATATCTTTTCACTCACTATAATTTTTATATTGTATTAAGATTCAACTATTTTAATAGAGAAATAATAAATTATCCTAATATTATATTTAGCTGATTAATTTATTATTATTACACTAAAAGAACTGAGTATAAACCCCGCTCTTTATAATTTGTTATATGTTTTCTGCTTTTTGTTTTGAGTTATAGTTCAATATTTAACTAGATTAAGCTATGCTTCATTATTAAATAATATTTGTAATAATCACCCAGCTTCTTATATATCCTATTAGTTTTGTTGGAAGAGCTGGATCTGTATCATAATAACAATCTTATCATTGCAAGCTATAGTCTTATTCCTGTATTTCACAATCAATATCTTTGTTTTTGTAACGTCATAGCGCTGCCATACGAGCAAGCTCTTTTTGTATTATTTTGTTCGCTAAGAGTGTGCTAATAGGACATTTTTCGTATTGCTTCCAACTATTTTTGTTAAACGTAATTGGCTGAGTCTGTATTAGATAATGTCCTTTATCCGATAAGATACGCTGTTTCGTAGTCCATGGATACGGACCACTAAGCAAAACATTTTCTTCATGATGCTCATAAACCAGTATATGCGAGTCTTTGACATAATCCGCCATTTTATCTGAGATATATCCTGTATCTGTTAGAAAATACTTACCTTTTACCATCTTTTTCAAAGGTGATAAAACTGAGATTTGCCGCGTCATGACTCACTCCAAAACTATTAACTACTACCCATTAAATATTTTACTGTTCTTTTTCAAAATGGAATTTTAAGTCGGGTTTTATCTCGCCGATTTTACTCATATTATCAGGTAAGTTTGTTAGCATAAACTGGAATATTATGCTTCGAGCGAGAACACCAATACCCATAATATGATCAGCAATATGCTCATGTGTTACAAATATTGCATCGATATCCTTGATATCGTCCTATTCGGTCAGATTTCTGTTATTTTCTTCCCAGTAAGTCCAGCATCAACAAGAGCAGCGAAATTATCATCTTCTATATGACACTATTTCCGCTACTACTGGCTAATACCGATAATTTCACATCTCTACCTCCTCGATTTTTCATTTTTATATTATACCACTTTTTAAATAAAGGTTAGGTAGTGATATAGTTTTAATATGGTAAATATTACCTATCCTCCTTCACTCTATAAGCAAATTAGCGCTGATTATAGGAACACTGAGTATTCCTTTTCTACTTATCATATATTTCCCAAGCAATAGCTTGAAGAAGTTTAATTTTTGGCCATGTCTCAATGTAGCTGAACGATATACTTTAACACAAGCTATTGCCTTTATAACAGTGTCGTTACTACTAAAATCCCATATGAGTGCCAACAACTCCGCTGTACTAACGTGACTTATCGCATCTTGCTAAACGATTACAAAAGTGAGTAAGAGGGAAGTAAGATAAGATTTCTGCTAATTTAGTATCACCTGAAACTCATAATATAATAATCTACAAAAATCGATATAAATAATAACATCCGGTATAGTTATCGCTCCATTGACATCTTCACCTTACTAACTAATGAAGCCGTCGCGTACATAAACATAAACATTACAAATCCAGTTGAGTAAAGGCTAATCTATACCTATTACACTTGTAATCAAGATTATTAACGATAACTTTGTTCCCTCACTATATCTTTGCATATTTATCTTCATTCCAACGAATAATCACCTATAGCCAAAAGCCATTTGAATTAAAACCGCAATAGATAACATAAAAACTTTTCCTAAATTAAGGTTTTTGGATTAACTGTAACAATTAACAACTCCATCACGATTACTTTTTCTTTAACAACGTTCATCGCGACAACACTACCGAGGTGCACTACGGTCATGTAAATAACCAATGTTAAAACATAAACAATGCCAACTTTAACACCACAGAAGCTACCATATCAGAATCTCCTAACATTAACCATCGTTGGTTTCGGAACCCACACCGCTTTAGCTGATTTATCTATCAAGATCTTTGTTTTATAAACGTACTTTTCTACATCCAAAGTGCTTCTTGGAAGTCCTTTGAAGAACCGCTAAAAATACTACGTTTTTGATAAGTATTCGTATCTTTCTTTTGTTAAAACTATCCCTCATCAAGTTTACCTTCTTTAACATCTTTTTCCAACTCTAATCGAGGAATCGTACTTTTTAGCATCTTTTATATTTTGTAAATTAAGATCCTCCTTTTTACTACATAGCTCACTACGTTCAAAATTGTCATTCTTTTGTCCTTTTGAAAAGACTGCTATTAGCTATAGTAGGAATAAAAGTTACCACACTGATCCTCTCCAAGAAGCGCGCACAGTACGAGCGTGCATGGGGCGACATCGAGAAGGTCAAGGAAAACGACGGCGTCGTTACCGGTACCGTTATCGAGGTTGTCAAGGGTGGCCTTATCCTCGACATCGGTCTGCGTGGCTTCCTGCCCGCATCCCTCGTTGAGATGCGCCGCGTCCGCGACCTCGCTACCTTACGTCGGTCAGCAGATCGAAGCTAAGATCATCGAGCTGGACAAGAACCACCGCAACAACGTTGTTCTGTCCCGCCGTGCATACCTGGAAGAGACTCAGTCCGCTGTTCGCTCCTCCTTCCTCAACGAGCTGGAAGGGTCAGGTCCGCGAGGGCGTTGTCTCCTCCATCGTCAACTTCGGTGCATTCGTGGACCTGGGTGGCGTGGACGGTCTGGTTCACGTTTCCGAGCTGTCCTGGAAGCACATCGACCACCCGTCCGAGGTTGTCGAGGTTGGCCAGCCCGTTACCGTCGAGGTTCTCGAGGTGGACCTGGACCGCGAGCGCGTGTCCCTGTCCCTCAAGGCAACCCAGGAAGACCCGTGGCAGGCATTTGCTCGCACCCACGCTCTGGAGTGAGATTGTTCCCAGCAGGTCACCAAGCTCGTTCCTTCGGTGCATTCGTGCGCGTTGAGGACGGCATCGAGGGCCTCGTCCACATCTCCGAGCTGGCAACCCGCCACGTTGACCTGGCTGAGCAGGTCGTCTCCGTTGGTGAAGAGGTCTTCGTTAAGATCATCGACATCGACATGGATCGCCGCCGCATCTCCCTGTCCCTCAAGCAGGCAAACGAGGGCGTTGACCCCAACGCTACCGAGTTTGACCCCGCTCTGTACGGCATGGCTGCAGAGTACGACGAGGCTGGCAACTACAAGTACCCCGAGGGCTTCGACCCCGAGGCTAACGAGTGGCTGGAAGGCTTCGACGCACAGCGCGAGGCTTGGGAAGCACAGTACGCAGAGGCACGAGGCTCGCTTCGAGGCTCATAAGGTTCAGGTTGCTAAGGCTCTCGAGGCTGACGCAGAGGCTGCAGCAGCAGCTCCCGCAGCAGCTGAGCCCGCACCGACCTCCTACTCCTCCGAGGAGCCCGCTTCCGCAGGTACCCTCGCATCGGATGAGGCACTGGCTGAGCTCCGCAAGAAGCTGATCGGCAACTAATCTGCCGCTCAGATGAGCACTCATCAGGCGTAATAGCCGATGGTATTGCAGGGTGCCTGAAACAGAGAACCCCTCATCTCCCGTTTTGGGGTGGGGGTTCTTCACGTGATGGGGAGGTTGGGGCTCAGGGTGGGTTTGGGTGCCGGGTGATGCGGGGTGTTTGAGTGCAACAGGCGGCGGTCATCTGCTCCACAGCACTTTCCTCAGCATTTCCAGGACAACTCGAGCAGACAGACCGTCCACGCCACCCGGGTCCACGAATGCACCGAAGTTGACGATGGAATAACCCTGCTGGATGACCTTCTCTGGTAGGAAGGAGGAGCAGACGGACAGGTCTCTTCCAGGTGGCAGGACAGAACAACGTTGTTGCGGTTCTTGTCAGCTCCGTTGGATCGGCCGATGTAGGTGCGAGGGTCGCGGACGCTCCCAACGAGGATGCGGGCGGAAGCCACACAGACCGATATCGAGGATAAAGCCACCCTTATTAGCCTCGATAACGAACAATGTGAACGCCGTCGTTTTCCTTGACCTTCTCGATGTCGCCCCATGCGCTCGTGCGCCGCCTTGGAAGGGATCAGGCGTGGGTAACTTTGTTCCCTACTATAGCTAATGGCAGTCTTCGAGACAAACAATAACGAACGTAATCGTGCTCTGGCGATCTGTAATTGAAGCGCAAAGATAACAAAGTACGAATGAGCATTGAAAGAAAATAGCTTTCGATGAAGAATATTTACAACGAAAGATACGGTACTATCAACGTGATATTTAGCCGGTTGCCGAAACGACTTAGCTTGTTGGCGTATGAAAGTGCCATTTGCTGCGCTGAAACGTGTGATATGATAAGGCCGTCAAGATTAGCTGTAATGAACAGCGGTGTGTGAGGTGGGTACGATGGGCTATGGGCGCAACGTGGTGCCCGCGTTTCGCTGGTCACAATTATCAGTGCGAGATGGCTGTGATGAAAAGTGACAATGCGATGGAGATGGTGTTACAGTTAATCCAAAGGCAACAATTCTAGGAAAAGGTCTGATGTAGTATTGATCGTTGAATGAATAAATATGAGGTCTGGTGGGGGAGATGGTTATCAATGTGGGTGGGATTAGTGTTACTCTGGACTGTGTTTATGTTTGTGTGCCAGCATTGCTGGCAATTAATGCCGAGACAGAAGATCGTGGGCGATAACCGATGGTATGTTATGGTGGGCCACAGCAGATTGAGTTCTTCAGGTATAAACGAATCTTCTTCCCTCTTACTTCATGCTGTGACTGTTGAATATGCGATAATGCGTTAATACGGCGGAGTTGTTGGCATCATGTTGGCCCGGCGACATTGTGTAAACGGCCAGCGTGTTGAAAGTATCGTTCGACACCGATGGTGTAACCAAATAAACTTCTTCAACCGGCGAAGTGAAAGATGTTCCTTTTATAATCGGCATGTGGGTTGAGGATAGATGATGTTGCCGTGAACTATCGCCTAACGACGGGGTGGTATAATGTGAAAAGGTCGGGAAGACAGTAATTGACGATGTATTGGTGGCAGTGGAAGCAATCGCCTGAAGATGATGATCCGTTGCTGGCTGAAAATGGCCAGGCCGGTAGGGACGTGATATCGGGGCTGATGCGGTATTTAACACGCTGTTGTCGCTCGGTGAAACGGTGTTCTCGCTGTTCCGGTTGTGGCAAACTTTACCTGAGACTGTGCGGTGGGCGTCGGCGGACCGCCTGAGGGTTCATTTTGAAGAGATATGACGTGGGGAGTAATGAATAATTTTGGTGGTGAGCGCGGCAAATCCTCGGTTTGCGCAGATGACAAAAGGTAGTATTTTGGCTGAATACGGATATGTCTCGAATGGCGGATATGTCGGGTTTCGCGTATGGTTTTATGTGATCGTAATGTTTTGTGATGATCACGGCAATCCATCGGCTGCGAACAACGTCGGATGAGACGTTGTCTGTGCACAGACCGTGATAGCAACAGCAGTTGGGTAATACGAAAATGTCTGGCACGCAGCCAGCGAACGAAATAATGCAAAGAGCAGCTGTGGCGGCTGTTGACCTGGGCTGAGACCGTTGATGAAATGGCGAGAATCAGGTATGTGATGGTGGATGACCCGGTATGGACTCAACAAAATTAATGGATATGTAAGAAGCGGTGATCAAATATTTAATGTGTAACCAATCTGGATGAATATTGAACTATAACTAACGAAGCGAAAGGCTATCGTGGAGATGATGAGCAGGGTTTCTACCGTTCTTTGTTAGCGGTAACAATGGTGTCGACAAATATAATATTGATGGTGTTGTTCTGATGAGCAGTTGATTTCTTGATACAATGTAAGGTATGGTGGTGATGTCTTTTGATAAATTTAAAGTATGTTGCTCGTGAGGTAGGGCGTTTTAGTATTTCGGAATGTGACCAACAGGCGTCGAGATGACTGCTGTGAGTTGACGGAGATGTTTCGCGATAGTGGACTGCTGCAACAGTCGACAGATATGTTATAGCGGTGATACCAGTCTTCTCAGAGGTCAGGCTCAAAGTGATAATTAGTTCTCTGAGAGCGCAGTTGGAAGCATTATGTGCGATATAATCGTGTTCTTGCCGTATTCGGCTGAAGTGTGGAAACGCTGGCGAGCGGTTTTCCTTATATTCGTAGTTCGTTTGTCGTGTTTTGAAGCTGAGATTGAGCGTGCTGTGCTCAGGACTGTTGACGGGGATTCTGCTCATTGTCGATGAAGTTAACCGCAGAACAGGACGTGTAGTTTTTATCGGTCGGGCACTCTTTGGAGACTTGCTGTTATCGTTATTGTTCGGCGTTACGTTAACTCAATGTTCTTATCGATATTCAATTGATGTTATGCGGGCGGACCAGCGTGAAACGGTATCTTCCAGGTGACATGATCGTTGCGCTCTTGATGTTTGTCAAGTGGTTTGAACCTGCAGACGAAATGTCGCCATCCTGCACTCTGTCGCGCCGCCGCGGTTTGAAATCGTGGTTACGCTGGAGGTGCCAGCTCGCAATGACATATGGGGCTACGTGTGTTGGCGTAATGACGGTACCGGTGGGGACGTATTTCACAATTACGTGTTCGTCTGCGATCAAAACAGATAAGGTATTAATAAAGGTAAAGTTACGGGGATGGCACCGATGCTCTTTTGCTGGAGTGAGTGAATGAAAAAACAATTGAAAATGACTGTGTTTTTCGGCGATGATAACGCGTTGCGAGCGACGGGACGGTGCAGTATCAAACCGCGGGATGACGGTTAACGTCGAATAACGGCTGGTGAGACCAGAGATGAAGCGAGTATGATGGTCGTTAGACCACTGAACATGGATGAGGTGTTTGTGGATGGTGGAAAAATAGTTCGTCGATGAATCGTGAAAACATCAGCAATGTTGACCCGTGTAAAGAGGCGATTGATGCTGAAGTTGATGATGTGCATATGGTGATCAGGATTATTGTTGGATGAGAACAGACGTATTTTGCTGTTGGGATTTCTTATATCGCGTCGTACCGCCGCGAAAGGTGAGACAATTGATGTTCGCTAAAAATTGTGTAAAGATAACACGGTAATCAAAATCGCCAGTCATTACTTTCGGCGGGTGCTGGCTGTCGGTTTTGTTGTAAGCGGTGATGGATGATGTTCGACCAATAACATTGGGCATGTAAAGGACTAATGAGAACACCGAAATAACGCAATTCGTAACTCGTAGGGGTATGGAAAAACTGTGCCAAAGGCTATGTTTACAGTGAGGCTGATTTTGTCGGAGCTGAAGACAACTTCAGGAAGAATAAGAGAAAACCGGCGGTTTCGGCGACAAGTATTCGATGAGCATTAAGACAGTTCAGGTAATATGAACAATGATCGCCCATCAACGACAACAACAAACCGGCTAATGTGGAACGGTAATTGCTAATCCGTGGTTCGCTCATGAAGTATAATATGCGCGGGTAAAGCGTGAACCAATTGCAAATATGGTGATCGCCAATCACAGATTTTGAATTAGTAAAATAAAATCGGACGGTTGATTTCAAGCCCGTTTCGTATGTGTGATGTGTTTTAAAGAATTATATTCAATCTATCGGCGATAATGATAAACGCAAATCTCGAAAATGTTCGTGCTGTTCCGAGCTTATCGCGGTGATGGTGATCGGGTTCGGCATGTTCGTTGAAATCAGGGCAGACCCAGCAACTCGTCAGGCGACCATAACTGTTTCCGCCAGGCGCAAGGAGCAACCACCGACCATTACTCTGAAGTGGACGGACTGACCGCCAACCCGGCTGATGAAACAGCTGGGCTCGTGAAACCGTGCCAATGTTGACGCGATGAATTGGATGATTCTTCGGATGATGAGGTTGCGATGTTTTGTCGACGCCGCGTTTTTGGTGCTTTCGATTATTGACACAAAGGACGGTTGCGACTGATGATTGGTATAACTGTCGTATGAAGCTTTGTGAAAACAGCGCGAATGTTTCTTCGTTCGTTATGATGCCTGATGGGGCGGGCTTAAAGCAATTTCAGGACGCAGACTTGCCGGAAAACGTGACGTTCGTGATGCCCGGGATGTAATGATGGTGGAATGATTAATGAAGAATGCAATAATTCCAGAATCATTGATCGTTTACTTCGGTTGGTTGCGGGGCCGACCGCAGAATAGTGAAATGACAAGCGTGATGTGTTTGTCGTGGTGTCATTTGGTCGATATATTCTTCAACGTTAGTACGGATTTTGAGTGTTTGTAATGTTGAGATTGGCAAGTGGGGAACTGATGGCTACTTTCATGAAAACGAATGTTCCGGCGATGAAACGCAAGCAACTCAGTGAAAGACGAAACTGCCGGCGTTGCTGACTGTGCCTGAGCCGCGACAAATCTACAATGATGGTCGCGCAATCTGGAATGAGCTGGTGGGCGGTAATAATAAGTGAGAGGCTTCTAAACAGTCAGCTAAATAGTTTTATTTTTATAAAAAATAATCAATACTCCTTCATTAAGAGCCATAAATAGATGACACATGCAAAGTTATCTTCACTTCTGATGTGCAAAGATTCATCAATTCGTGCTCTGAAGGATTTTGTGAGGGAAAGGTGTCCGGAAAGAGCTGTAAAAATGTAGATGAATATAGATACCCTCTTTGCAGGCAATATCAATAGGAGGGAGCAATAAAAAGCTGTTTGCGCTGTTTAACAATGCTTTGAACTCGCTCAAAACCATCGATTTGCGGTCGTGTGTGATCTCGATCTGAACGAATATTTTAACTCGTGTTCCTGTTTTTAATGAAAAACACAAATCTTCAATTAATCTTGTTTGATACCGTTAACGTATCGCGATAGCTTTTATTTCCTCGGCGATATCTTCGGTGAGCCGTTCATCGAGCACCGTAAGGGCGCTATGTTTCCGGAATATTTCATCAATGTTCGCCGCTGCGGACGATTGAGCGGTGATCGTTTTCTCGCGCAAAGGTTGCCAAAAGGCCGATGATCAGATGTCAGGTGCTGACGAACATATTGGTCGAGAATATGCCCAGCGGGCAAGGACGAGTTCGGAAAACGTACTAAGGGTAAAAGGATATTGATTTGGTCAAGATATGTCTTCGGACTATATTTATTGGACAGGGGTCAAACGTGATTGAATATGGATTTGTGTGGTGGATTTGGAAAGCAGGGCGTGGCGCCGCTGAAGTGAAGGGAAAAAGTAACGGTTATTGAAGAAGTGGCAGTGTTACAGAGAACTGTCATCGGTCAAAAACTCTGATTGTTGGCTGATAAAGGTTTAAAGGGCGGCAACAAGATAACGGTCGTATCTGAGCGGCATGGCTTTTTGCGACGACAGCAACCTAATATGAATGTTTCGCCGCGACTGGTCTGTTAACGTCAATGATGAAGTCGATAACGTGATTAAGCGGTCAAAGGGGATGTGTAATTAACTCGGAGCAAAAACATACCTGTCGAGGAGTTAACAACATCACAAAATATGTTTGCGACGATACCTGACTTCAAGGTCGAGATTGCTCAAAAACTCTGGGGAATCGATGATGAATGAGGATGAGACTAGCAGACCTTAATAACTCGTTTCAGTGGTCTTGCTGATTTTGCACCAACAGCTGACCAGGTCGTGGTGGAAGCAGGCGCATTGAAAACCCGGAAGCGGCACGAAATGGGAACTGCTGGAATTATGACAATGGAGAAAAAGTTGTGATTGACGGAAAATATGGTGAGTTAGGTTTGAGTAACTTCTTTACATGCGGCAGGCGTCGACAGCTGAAGACGCGGATTGAAAAACGCAGATATCGAAGTAGTGAAAGGGCATGAAGTCGTTAATGTGAAAGTGTTTTGCGGACGGTGATGGTGACATGTGGATGAACCGACTTTTAATCAGTTACGCTGAGACTTTATGCAAACGGAAAAAGCCTGTTGTTCGACTGCCGACGACCATGTGAAGTGGCTGGCTGAAAATGCTCTAACATCAGCGATAACAATACCGATTAATATGCCGGAAGCGACCAGGATCGGGCTTATATGCTGAAATGATGATTTGAGTGCAATTATTGTTCGGCCTGTTGAAGGAGGTGCGGTAACGAACATAATAAAACGACGATGAGTAACGGAGTTCATGCGCTTATCTGGATGGATACTGCGTCGGCGGCTGAGGAGAACGGATGATGTTCAGTGGTGAAATGAAGGATTAGTCCTGCGGGACTGTCGACGAGTTTTGTTGATGACCAGCGCTTATGGACTGATTTCTGACGACAAACCGCTGGATTATGCATTGGTTGAATGAACCGGAAAGGGCTGGTCGAAGTGTCCGTAATGTTCAACTGTATTGGAGCGAACACGATTGCAAGGGCTGTCAGGTTCGCCGACAATGCGCTGCGCTGGCGCCGTCGTTTGACTATAATAAACCGTCGAGGGTGCTGTGTTCAAGGTTTCGTTCGATCGCAAATAATCGGCGTGAACTCGCGGGCTGGTGATGGGCCGTGACTCGCGATTAACGGTTTGTCGCAATTTCGAGTGTTTCGTGGTGATATTTTGTTCAACTGCGTGATGGTGGGCCCTGCGGGCCCTACTCTGGCTCGTTCTGGTTCTGGGTTTTGTTGCAGCATTGGCGTTCAGGCAACGCCAGATATGGTAGTGCGTGTCTCCGGTATCGACAAGTTCGAAACTGCTCGTCCTGCGGCGAATATTTTTCTTTTTCTGTGCGTGGCGAAATAAAGTCATCTGTTCTTTCCTGACTGCTCGGCAAATTTTTATCCGGCATCAAAGTCGGCTGGTCTATCGCGGAAAAAGATCGCTTTCGACTGTTAACTGATTTTGTGTTGGCTGGTCCAGATGGTGCTGCCTGTCGAACTGAATCACGTGTGCTGCTGTCCTTGACCGGCTCTTTATAAGCTCGGTATCTGTTCTTTCTACATTGTAATCCTTTTAGCTCGTGAGTTCGTCTTTGTCCGCAATGAGAATAATCAATTTTGCAGTTTTGTTTGCGCCATTTTGAACTCTAAAAGAAATGATACAAGGCCTTTGTGTCATGATCATATTGAACCACGGTACAAACTTGCCCGCAGGCGTATGTTGGTCGCTGCGTTTTATTGTTACTTTTTCTTAACAACAGCGCTGCGCTCGCTGAATCTTTTATTTGCCCGCTTTCCCGTACATATTCAAGTTTGATTTTACAAATTCTGTGTATTTTCATTGTCGGCGATTGAAGGCCTAAGCGAAGTTGCCAGTCGCTTCAATTCAAGTATGTGATACCAAATTATAATGGAAAATCGGTACGGAGAAAGTGTAACACAATGAAGGCTGTATATTAATGTGAATAATTGAGGACGCTGAAGATAACTGGACTGTGAACACGGTTTATATGATGGCGGATTCTTTTTGTTTGTGCAATTAAGCTGTGAACAGAATAACAAGGCTGAAGCGTTTGATTACGAAAGGATATGAAAAAGGGTGAAAATATTGATAGACACAGCCAGGTGGAAGCCATTTAATGACGCGCGACGTTGAAGAATGCTTCTTGAAATTATGGGTATTGTTTATTGAGGTGAAAACAGAGAAACAGGTTGGGAAAATGAACATAATGAGCCAGGATTGATATAATATTGAGGATATGTGTTTTGCCTCGATTAGTAAAAACACCAAGCAATGAAGAAAAAGCACGTTTAATGAAAGGAAACAACAAGAGAAAAGAAGGGGTCTTGTGATGACAGACACAACTCGAGGACGTAACTAACTGTAAGGACGTTGGGCGGCGGCAATGATCTGCTGGTCTTCAAAAGGCGTTTATCAAGCCAAGGATGTACTGGAGAGCGGACTACTCTGTGAGATTCAGTGAACTACTCTCAGGCAACAAGTGTTAAGGTATTACCAATAGACCCAATAACTAGTATGGACGTATCAGAGACAGAAAATCAAATAAAATTCTGTAACAGAGGTGAAGGATATTTTATGGTTTTGAAAGGACCCGATCTGACCCAACTGTGGAATGAATGTGTATAAAACTCGGTAGAAGGGTACTCAATAAATTGATAATTAAAAAGCATGTTGGTAACTTCACGCGTTTTGTTACCATGTAATTATCCAAACTTCGCAATGGTGATTTTGCGCCACAACGGATAATAGTGTCTTAAATATTCTTTTGTAACCATGATATCGGATTGGTGGCCGCATTCGTCCAGCGGTATGACCTGATGGACCGAACATCAATAGAAGGGTGAAATGACATCCGGGACGGTGACTGTAACACTGGCCAGATCTGCGGCTCTTAAGCTGTCTGTCCATGCGACAACTGCTACTGTCTTACCGACCAGCAACAGGTGACATCTTTGATAAGGTCACGAAATGGAAGGGATTATGCCTGCAACACTCATCACTGTCGCCCGCATCTCGTCGTAATTCCCCATTGTTGGCATGAACAAGGGAGGCATTTAACTTGCTGGCGTTTCTTTCATGTTGTGCTTTTTATGCCTGTTTCTGTCCATAGTCCTGCGACTCTTCGGCATCGGGTTTTGTTCGAGAACTCAATTTTCGTTTGAGCCCTACAGCTGATCGTGCAAAAAATGTTCAGATAGTCGAAACCGCCTTTATCTTTATATGCTTTATAGTTTCGCTTTGCTGTCGGGTGAATGCGCCAATAACCTGGCCGTCTTAAAACTGCCTGTTCTAAACTAAATCGCGAGAAAGGATGAAATTTAAATAGTTTAGCAATTTTGCGGAATATCAGGTATCGCTATAACAACTCCGGGTGTTAACAATGAAATGCCAAATATTTCATGGTTGAGGCTGAATGATTTGCGGTGAAAATGTTGTCGCGATGGCACCGTCGGAGTATCGAGGGTGATCATCATTTTAAACAATATCATGCAACCTTTCCGTGGATGACTATGCCGACGGGCGACATGTTTCGGTGTGTCGTAAATCCGGATGGTATCGGCCAAAACGGAAGATCATGAATCTGCCGTCGTTTAATAAAGTAATCTATATTTATGAACGTTAAAGAGAGCCCTCTTTGTGTCGACCGACCTGATTTTCTGGTGTTCAGCTAGCTTCATTACGAGGTCGGTCTTCGCGGAAGAGTAACAATATGGACGACGGTGCAATTTAGATAGTAACATGCTCTAGCTGGTCAGGAGTGGGCAGTCTGTTGAAAGTGATCTTGGTTAGTGTTAGGAACAACTTTTCCATCTTGTCGGAAGCTAACCATGTAACGAATCTTCCGACGGCAAAAAGTTTTAACAAACTCATCGCTCTTCCGCGAACCGGCATCGTTGCCACTGGCAACTAATCACCGGTCAGAAAATCTGGGTTCAGAAGGTGCCAGAAACAGTGCTATTGATTGACACCGGCGACCATTGACTCAACTGTGACGAATCGGCAAGAGTATCCGCAGCGGTACAGATGATTTTCTGGCGTTGGTATTAACACAAGCGGCTGGTGTTCCAGTAGATGATTTCATTGTTTAACGTCAATAACGGCTCTGGTAATCGAAAGCGTAAAGACTCAATTCGGCAATTTGTCGTAATCAACACTCCGGTTTCAATCGTATGTAAGTTGATTATGAAGGGCGCAAAAAGCAAACGGCAAACTAACGTAAGCGGGCGCAATTGAGAACGAACGGCGGTGCGCAAGTTCGAAAGAAACGATGAAATGTAAAGTGAGTGCAAGGAAAAGTCATGATTATAAAAGGCATGGACAATGTTTTATCGGTTTCGGCGGCAGGCTGTTGTTTGTATCGCGGTATCGGTGTTCACCGTGAACGAAATACGCAATGATGTTTATGTTCGGTTTATGACCACTATGCCACCTGTGTCAAACTGATAACGCAAACAAGTTTGAAAGTGGTGGGAGCGATAACTTCTTTTGATGATGGTTGCTATGACGATGCGGTGAACAGAGGGCAGATGCTTCCGGAAGGAGAACGCGAGCTGGACGAGATGACGGACTGCTTCGAGGAAACCGTCGAAATCAAATGAACATCGACGCCGCGGCTGAGGTCTGAAAAGAGGATGAAGGCGACTGTGGACGGTGAAAGGGCAAAGGCTGGGTGGCTGAAAGCGAGGAGGGCTAAAAGCGATGATGGTTCGTGCCAGTAAGAGCGGACGATACTGCTCGGGCATCCTCCCGGCAGATGGCATTCATGACCAGTCTTTGGTCAGAGGAAGCGGCTGCGGGATGAGCGACATGGCGCGTCGACGTGGCAATGGGTTACTTCTTTGCTGTACCTGTCTTTCAACGGCGACCAGCTGAAGGTCATGTGTTTTCGGCGCGTAGCCAAACTGGTTACTTCTTCGTGATGCATAACTTCACTCATGACACAGGCACCATCTTCCGACAATGCGCGACAACCAGATTTGACAATGAAGGCGATAATGCTGCAGGGACACCATCTTTCTAACATGGTGCGATATGCACTTCAGGATGACCAATAAACACCAACGCTACGCTTGAAACTCCCGATGGCTGTTTTCAGTGCCAAGTCAGTAAAATGCTTTCATGTTCCATCATGGCTTTCGCCAACTTTCTTTCAATAACGCGCCATTCACGTCGGCTGTAATTCGCTGTTGTGTTGCTGCACGACAAGCGGTAAACTCGCCAGTTCGCGTTTTGCGTTCCATTGTCTCGGGCCGGGCTACGGCGACGAGCCAGAACACGACGTTGCGCTGGACAAAATTGCCGCCGGGGCGGCGCCACCAGCGGGCGCAGGTCTTTTTTGCCTCAGCATAATCGACCCATCGCTCAAAAGCGGCGGCAGTAAATAAACGGCTACAGTAATGTCGTCAGTCGAAACGCAACCTCTGAAATCTGCAACAACACTCAGATGGATAACTTCGTTTGCTGTTTTAAGCAAAAAGCTCTGTTCTAAAATAGACCTTGTAACTCAGCTGTCATTATTTTGGCGCAGCCTCGATCTGTCGTGGATAGTGTTTCAAATGCCTGGCGTTCTTCCGGCGATGGCGCGTAAACGGCAACAGAGGGCTAACTCATAACAGGAACTGAATGGCTTTTTATCGGCAAGTGGAACAACGCTGAAATGTGAAAGCGTCCCGACGGCATTTTCTGCCAGCTGTTTCAGGCTCTGTGTTTTTGTTAACGGATTGTGCTCGTGTCTGAAATATTGGCGTTTTTAACAACATTTTAGGCGTTCGCAGTTTTATAAATCGCTCAGTATTCGTTGGGGCTCCCTTTCGGCGATTTTGAAAACCTGCTGGCGCAGTTGGCAATAGCCATAAATGGTGTTATTGATTTATGAGATGATGTGGAAATAACTGGACTGTTGTTTTTGCTCAGACCGTTTGTTTTCGATTTTTCAGGACAATGCCGTCACGGTATCAGCTCTGGTACCGTATTTATCGGCGACAGTATCTCTGAACATTTTTCATGTTGAACTACGTGGCTGTTCAGGGGCTCTGGCAGTTTTTAATTGGTTTTCGCAACCGACTAACGTCGCCAGCTAACCGACAGCACCACTTCCAATATGAGCTGATTTATCCTGTGCTGGTGAATTTTTCGGAAGATGACCTAATGGACGCAATCATATAATATTGGCCGTTGATATAGTGGATTCGTTGAACGTCGCTGGCGATCGATTTTCGTTCAATAACGGTTGTATCGCTGGTGAGTTTACCGGATAATGACGAATGAGCATGCGCAAAGTCTTGTTTGTTCTTTCACAAATGTTCGGCGGGCTTAAACGTCGAGATTCTTCGGTTGGCTCGCTGGCAACGTGTGGCGACGGACGGACGCCGTCCGTGACATCACCGGTGAGCAGACCAGCTCGTGTTGTTCTGGAAGACGGTTACAATGACGACGTAATACCGGCTGCGTGGTGCCGAAGACATTCCGCTGTTGGCGACCAATAGCTCGCCGTGTGCCGCCCAGACGGACGTTCAGACGTGGTTTTCCAAAATCGGAAACGCAATGCTGCGCAACTGCGCGCAGAATAACGCGTGGTTGGTATCTGTGGTCGTGGATGGCGCGGCGGCTTTAACGATGCCGAACTCTGTTCTGTCATGTCTCTAATCGTCGTTATTCATTTCGAAAGCAGCAACGCCAGGTGTTTGACACTGGCGAGAACCTCTGGTTGAGTGAGCAATGAGCTTGTCGATTTCAATACCGCGGTAACAACGGGTCACGAAGATGTGAATATCGGGCGTGCAAGCAATCTTAACGATTCTATTTTCATTACTTTACCTTTCGTGCTGTTTTTCTAAAATATATTGAACTCTCAAACTCAAATAAATTTGCGCAACTACTATTAACGCTTCAATTTTCTAAATGATCACAGTTGGACATTTGAAGTTAAAAACAATAGTTTCGTGTAAGAAAGCAAATTAAGCAAAAAGCAGATGATTCTAATTGATGAAGAAACAGCGTCTGATTATATGTTGCGCCCCATAATGGTTTTTAATGCGACATAACGCCAAACGACCGCAACTGAAAGAACGCAGTCCGCGATTTTTCGTTGATTAGCTCGTGCTAAATGATCGACGCTTCCTGTAATAGAGACAACCTAAGCAACAACATAACGAAGCATCAGGTGAATTCGTTAATTTTAGTTCATCGTGTGCCTGCTTCCTGGTCGGGCTCGTCAGCTGTCATCGGTCGTTAAGTCGTTTATCTGGCGTTGCCGAAGAATGAGCCGACCCAGCCTCTGGCTCCGGCTGGCCAACGTAACCGTCGTCAGGACGTAATGCCTGGCTCGACAACACGTTTTCGAACATCCAGTACCGAGAAGCGTACCAGCCTGTTACAGTTCCATCGTTACGAACGCTGAATAATTTTATGAGAGATTCTAGTTAGTACTTCGGGACGAACAAATTCATCTCTGTGTTCAAAACTTTCTTCTTTACGTGTTTTTTGTCGTATGGGAACTTATTTCGTGGGCCTCGCGCACAACAGCAGTGCTTCAGCTTTTGTTTAAGAACTGCAAATTCGTCTTGTTGTTTACGACTGATAACGAAGTAACTCGGCAATATTCGGCGGTAACTACCAGCGACTCTTTTCAAAAGCATCGTTATCTTGGTATAACCTCTTGAGTTCGAGTTTTCTGGTTGCTTTTCCAAAACGCGCATCTTTTGTGTGACCAGGGGCGAATGCTCATATTCTGCGCCGCCGCAAACAACGTGTCTGTCACCAAGTAGATAGATGACGCCTAAAACAGCGCTTTGAACGGGGCCGCAGGCTGCACGACAGGTAACATGGGTCTGGCGGGCATGTTTTGTTGGACGCTCGAGGCTGTGCGAAGATAGCTGGTCGGCAAGTGGGGCTGTTCACTCTGGTTTTGCGGCAGCCAGAAGATGTTGCGGCTGAAACAAGACTTCGCCAGGAAACTGCCGATGTTGCGTTGGCATGGCGACTCTACTCATCGGTCTCTGTCCATATAATCGGTGTGCTGTAAAAACTGTCGGTTCAGGGCACGTGCTGTTTTATTGAGTTTTGAAGATGAGGGAAAATGACAAATAAATTCAAAAAAATGATAAAAAAATATGAAAAACAAAATAAAGGTATTTTAACCAATATAAATGTATTTTGTAATGAAATGGGCCCTTTGTAATTTTTGGTATAATATAATTAAAAAAGGAAAATAGTAGTAATATTAAAGCAGCTGGAAAAACTCGAACAATTGAGGCCACGGCATTTCGACACAGGAATAGGAGTTTTAACAGATATTACAGATAAATAACACAATTACTGTGACTAGAAAAACACGGATGTAACGACGGTGTCGCCAGGCGACGCTGACCCGATGGTTTTCAAATCGGCTGAAAATGAACAACAATCGTAAAAATGAAAATCAACAATGGCGCAACTATTGAAATAATGCTAATAAATACCGATCATATTTAATGAAGCTGAAATACTGAACATGATTATGGCTGGCAACAAGGTTCTGCGGCTTGTCGGGTAACGGAACAATCAGGTGTTCTTTCAGCCTGCTCGTGAACAATTAACACATATGAAGACTTATAATCAAAGATGTTTTCAAATTATGCGGTACTTTATGAAATTGAATGAAAGTAGTGAAACATACTCGGAAAGGTGAAAGAACCGATGAACAATGCTATCGTATGTTCAAAAGATAATGCCTTTGCGGTGACCCGTTACATCGTAGTAGGCGAACTACGATTCAATGCAACCGATGAGGCGATGAGAGACAATAACCTGGGTACCTGCCAATACTAATCGACCAGCTTGATATGACCCGCTACGATCAAATAATAAACATGTACTGATAGTCGGCATAAAACATATTATATTGAAAATTTATATAAACGTAAAGGCATGTAAGTGTGGATAATCGGGGTTGGTACAATTATGGGCAAAATAAAAAGCTGAGTGTGAGGATGTAACTTTGTGAACTGAAGTGGTTCGAGCAATTCTGGCGATAATATCTGGTCTTATGCAAATGACGAAGGCAATCATGCAACAACGGTGGCCTGAGGCGGGCTGGCTACGTGTAATTAAAGGTTTGTTGACGGTGGCTGTGTCATAAAGTCGGCTGAAATCGACGGTTTGAAACGAAATGTTTGCTCAGCAAGGAAACGAGAATGATGAAGCGAAGGTGTTATTTTGTTTAGTCTGATTATCTCTTTAAAAATATGCTTAGCTAAAATTTTCAGCAAGACCATTTTATTAAAAACTTTTGAAGATGAACCATAAACTTAAATCCGGGGATAGGTGGTTGCAGGTAAAATCGATATGGTTTGTGGGCCTATTCAAGCTATGGGGCCTGCCGATGAAACACCTTTGCTGCCAGAAAAGAACACGATGGCGGAGCCAGCGGGCGGGTGTGTTGGGACTATTGTTTTATGGCGAGGCTGTTCAATGATTTTTAACTACCAGCGTAACTTCCATCTAAATATGACATTGTTGTTTACTGATGGTTTCGACCAACAATCTGTGAGAATCTTCGCCCGGCCAACCATTGCTGGCAATGAGTGACCGGCGGATGAGGCGGTTGATGCCTTGTTTAAACCATTTCTTAAATTTCTGTTTCGGGCGGAATAAACAAAGTTCTTTGTAAATGTTTATTGGCGGGAGACGTGCCATCGTGGCTCCGGGATTATTGAGATGCTCTCTTGCTTTGCTGTGTGACAGATCAAGCAAAAACTGTGCTGTGGTCTTGGACTATCTTTATTTATATTGTCGGCTGTTGGCGCGGTTCGTGCGTTTTCGGACAATTTAAACATTTCTTTCGGCTGTTCGTCGTAATAACTCCTTGTTTAAAGTTTCGGCCGCACATTGAAACATAACATGGATGTGGTGCTAATAGAACATTGAAGAGAATAGGTTAAATAACTCGATATGACAGGTGGTGATGAGCGGGCCTGGCTGCATTCTCGAACAAGGTAATAGAATCGTATGAAACGGGACTGTCGACCGTTGTGGAGGAAACATTCTGAGGAGTAATTTCTCAGTCGAAAGCCCGAAAGAAAAAACTGTTTTCGTGGTCTTCAGGCATTTGATACACGAAGCGGCGGCGCGACGGTCAGCGCGACCAATAACTTCAAGGCTGACAGCTGGCGATGTTAACTGTTTGCAGGTGTGAGCCATGTTTAATGGCGAAGTGTACAGAAAATCGAAACGAACAGAAGGAAAAATGATTGTTTTCGATGACGCGACGACAAATAAGGATATGAAATGTTGTGCCGGTGAAAGCCAGTCGTTGTCCGGTGCGCCTGTTGACCAGCGGTACGACGGTGTTGAATAATGAACGCATATAGAATCAACGAGCGGAAGTGCCTCATTTTTGATTGTTGGCGATCGCTGAACCCATCGGGGCGAACAGCGCGAATGTGGCTGGTGAAGATGAAGGCCTGCTGTTGTTGTTGACGTTAGCTGATGGTGCGGTAAACAGTTACGTATCGTGGCTCTGGCGGTTTGCTCCAGTAATCGAGGGCTTTTAAAATAATTGCTGGCTGAGGAGAATCGACTAAGGATATTTGCTCTCATCAGGCTATTTAATTGAAGCTGTCGGTTAATTTCCGTTCGACGTGATGCGGCTTTAACAAGGATTAGGGTTGGCCCAACGATAAGTGTAAGGTGTAAAGTTAAAGGATGTGTGGTTGAAGTCGATGAATTCTTTTATGTCTTGTTTTCGGCTCGTGTTAATTCAAAGTTGATCTGCAGGCAATCGGCATGTGGTGGCGCTGAACGGTTCGGCAACCGCCATCGCAACCGGCGGCAGAAAGATCTGGTGTGACGCTACTTTAAACATTGGCCAATCGGCATAACTGGTTTTCGTCGGTTATTGGCAACTGCGTTCGATCGGATCCTGCGGAAGTAATATGTGGACGAGAATCGTAATGATGATTGACGCATCAATGAGTTCACCTGGTGAGCGCCGCAAGACTATCTCCGAAGGTAGCTTCCGCCAACTTCGTTTCCTCGAATGGGCTCTGCGGTGCTGACTTCGTGTATCGACTTTTATAAGCGCGATGTGCAACTTCAAATAATTACTGTATTGATGCCAGCATCATGACACCCGGCGTTTAAGCGTTAACGTGCCGGACGTGATGAGCGGTGGGCGACCTGGCCTCGTTACGAAGCCGGACGGTCAACTGCAGCGTCGTATTTAGCGGACTGGTGTTTACCTGCTCGTGATAACGTGTTGGTTACGTGCGGGGCCTCGTTCATTTTTCCCGGTCAGGGACAAACCAGCGATGACCAGCACGGCTCACCACTGTGCTGCCGTGACTGGGGAGGCTCAGGCTCGGCGCGTTTATCGCAGCTTTCATCGTCGACGCAATCTTCCCAGGGCGCAAATAACTTTTGTGCTCGTGTTCAATAGTCATGTCAATCTCGAAAATCGGGCTCTGGGTAATTTTGCGGTCGTGAAATTACATATCAATTTATGCTTTCGCGTGTATGGTTGATGGCGATGGATATGTGATGCGGTGTTCATAGTGTTTGTTTTGATGTTGAATACGTTCATCTTGTTGTCAATAGTCAATCGGCTCAACATCACTGCGAGCGACCTGGCGTCTTTCTCTTTGACAATGATGGGCTGGCAATTCTTGCTGTGCGTTGAAAGTTTACGAAAACTTTCGCGGCCCGACAGCGTAAATATCCCTCATGTGATTTTAAATACGTTAAAAGCTGTTTTCAGCGAATACTTACCATTGCTTCGAGGAAACATCGTTCATATCTTCATCGTTTAGTTAACTTCGTACTGGGTATGAAGTCGAATAACACTTTTTCGTAACGTTATTTCTTTGACGCGCGGTAAGCCATATTTTCGCTGTTAATAGTTTTCCGAAATAATGTTCCGGTCTGGACGACAGTCGGCAACAGGCGACTATAAAACCTTCGTCTGAATGTTAACTCTGTGGAGAAAAAACAGTTTACTGGCTGAAGAAGGATAACCGGCGTTGCGTTGTGTCGACCAAAACGATCAAGCAGGCCATGGGCAATTCGGCATAGTCAAAAGTTTATTTGATGGCTTCTTCTTCGTGTTTGAGATAGCTTCGTTTAGGCATATTATGTCGGCTAACTTCCTTCATGTTGTCTTTAAACTCGATTATTTCTTTTTGTTTGTTCCATGTTTTGTGATCTTCATCGATTTTATAATCGAGTCATGTCCCAGTGTGCAAATCTGCTAAACCCACGTGACCTTAATTTTATTTCGATCATAATTTACATCAATATCTTTCGCCGTCTATATTAATGGTGCGTAACATAACTTAATAATTATAATATAGTCGAGACCAAATATATCAAAAATGGCATATAATCAAAAGGTACAACCCCGCAAACAGCTGGGCACATGATGGGGCTGTTCATCTGTTTTGTCGATTTTAATGATTGTGTTCTGCTGTAATCTTTAAAAGCAAATTCAATGAAATTTTGGCGGTTATCGAATGAACATGAAGTCTTTCTCTTTCTGGTTGATAACGCTACTCGCTCTGCTCGGCGATTTTTAAATCGAGGTATTCTAAAATGTCATTTATCGGTAATCTGTTGCGGCAATGTTAGCGTGGGCTGAAAGACCTGGGGCTATTTCACTGATGCGCACCTGGTTAGATAAAATTTATTTTCGATGTTCTTTATTTTCGGTGGCCAATTTGTCTGTAGTTTTATCCGGTTATGGTAAAAAGAAACATTTCAGATTGGCAAATGTTTCTAAATCGCTCTGTTATCTTCGTATTTTCCATTTTCGGCATTGGTATCGCCATCGGGGTATTGCACAACGAAAATATGTTCTTCTTTGTTGTGGTTTTCTGGTTGATTTCTTGCTCGAAAAACTGTTCAAAACGACTGGGTACGAATCTGACCTGTGTTGATGATACGATAACTGATATTTCTGCTATGGACGATTCTTGGTGACATCTGGCCCGTGCACTGTTTTGAAAGGATTGATTGATGTTTTAGCTGTTCCTCGTTTGATCGGTGTTTCTTCGGTGACGATTCGTACCACGGTATTATGACAATGGACCGCCACAGGCGTAAGTTAGCAATGATTGTTTTCGTATTAGTTATGGGAACTGATGCTGTACAAACTGGTATGAAATGAAGGTATGCTGAGAAATCGATTGGAACTAAAGTTTGCTAACATTTTGATGTATATTTTATGGTGAAATTTTCAGTGAAACTGTGGCGATAATAGGTGGTGGGCGGTGCATGCCTTGTATCGAAACTGGATATGGGATGGGCGATTTTGTTTCCGCGGTGGGGAACAACGTTTCGCTGTGTGGTGATAACGTTAGTACGGGTATTCAGAATTTAAGCTGAAAGAAATATCAATACGAGCCACTCACTGTGAGCAAGTCTCAGGACCCATCGCCGATGAACGGGCGACTAAAATTACTGTCTGAAAGACAATTCAATGAATTCAACACGATAACTGTCGGTGTACTGTGGCGGTGGCGGTCATCAGGGTGAGCTTTGCTTGAACAGGTGCTGATAAAGGTGACACAGGCTGACGATAATGTTGGTAACGAAATTTGATGACCAGCAGTTCTTGCGGTGCGTGTTGTGTTGAAACCGCGGTTTGAGGTTGATGGGCTGGGCCTCGAAAGGACAACTACGTGATTATAAAATGAAGATAACAATACGGTGTATCCGGTAATTATTCGAAGAGAATAGACAATTCGCGCAATGATCATCGGGTCGCGTTAAACTCGAGCGGTTGTTTGGTATCGGGCGACTGGACATCTTTGAGCTATTTTTAAGCCAGCTGATGCTGGTGGTGGTGGTATTGAACTGTATGACTGATACGCCGTTACACGGAAGGTGGCGTTAACTTTTGCGGCTTTAATGAACTAATTCTTCGGATGTAACAGAGACCAATATCATTATCGCAGGCGGTGCAGAACATCGGCTGTTGTTCAGATAACGATATGGTATAACTATGAAGAGTGGTCTCAGGCGGAAGGCCCCATGTGCGGTGCCGATGGTGCATTCAAAAGGGCTGTTTGAAAAAACCTCTTCTTTGACCTGACGTACAATCACAACTGTCGACGTAATGGTGGTGGCTAACAATGAAGTGGTAAGGCTGAATGAACGGAACCTATATTTGACCTTCGCACGTTACTATCAAAAATAGAAGGTAATATGCATTATGAGGAAGGAGATGATATGATGGCTGATTACCTGTCGAGCACGAAATACATTAACGCTGATTGTTCGCCTGCTGAACATGCTTTGTGTGGTTTTAATATACAGAGATTATTAACATTGATTAAGGCAACAAATGATACGGTGATTAGTATTTTAATCGTTGTCGGGTTAATGACCACGGTAACTTTACAACGATAACCGCCGATGGTGGTTATGAAGGTGACCAGGGTATGGGTATATTCAACCGAAGGTAGTTTTGATAGCAACAAGCGCTATGGGAGTTCGGTGGACGGCGGTGCAGTATGAAGATGAGACGAAAAATCATGTCATGAGGCTCGTTGCTGCGCTGGAGTCGGTATGAACGTGCTCTTAAATGCGAACTGTTCTCTGTGGAGATGAGGAATGAATTGACAAAATGGCACGTGACTTGATGACAATGTTTTTGTTCGCTTCATGGGCCTCGACCGGAATGATAAAGATGAAATTGGGCTTAGGTTGCGTGACCACCGTATCGAATATTGAAACGTAACCGTGGAACCATGGGACGCGTCGCCAACAACCCGTGAAGATATCGGGAACTCTGAATACGGTGGTGTGTGTTCCGGAAAGGCTGAGAAAAAATAGTGTGTGCAAATATTAATTAACGGCAGACACCGATGGTGATGACAGAAAAGTGACGGCAACAAATGGTGTTAAATAAGAGGGTGATGACCAGCCAGTTAAAGAGAATGTGTCGTACGTAACGTACTGTTGTATCGATAAACGGTACAAAGGCCACCGACGAAGTAGTGATAAATCTGCCGCGTGGTGGCTGGTTCTGAGAAAGCGAATATCTCAGATAAATTATATGATTGGTGTTTCGATAAGATATCGGATTGTCGGCGAAATTCGAGACAAGGTTAATCTGAAAGATGCTCAGGCTCAGGTGATCCGGAGGTGAACTGAAATGAAGGTTTAACGAAAATGAGCGGTACTGAACGGGCGGGGTTGCGTTTCTGTCGGAGAAAATGACATGATCGGTTGGTATTGCTGAAAGGAGGATTGCAATGGGGCCGCGAGCTGGAAGGCTGGCGTTGACATGTGAGACTGTGAAATCTGGAGGATCATCGGGCTCAGTGTGTGCGTGAGGTTCGTTGCCAGTGACAGAACTGGCTGAGGCGCCTGAGGGAGGCGGGTGGTTGGCGCGGACGACGGTATATTGAATGGAGATGTCGAGATGGGGAACGCGGTTCGACGACAATGGTCGTTGACAAAGTTGAAAAGTGCCGTTAGGCCAAATATGTTGGGTGAGGCTGGACCGGTGTGACTGGCGGATCGAAACGGGTTGCTGATGGAAACGAAAGTCGGGGGCGACCAGATGGGGCGGCAAAGGTAGCAGTTGACCGGCGACGGTGATGGGAAGAGACGGAAGGCGTGAAGCAACGAGGACATTCGAAGATATTTCGGTAACAACTGACGCTGACGGTAAAGTGACTGTAAAGTAAAGGAAAAACAAGCGTGAATAGTATTGAACAACGGTGAGGTATGCTGCTGATGGCGGCCGTTGACGCTGTAATGGGAACGTGTTTATCGAAAATCAGCGAAAGCAGCTATCGCTGTGACGATATCGTGCCCAGCAACTCGAGAGCCAACGAAATATTGCATATTGAGGGAAGGCAGTATGGTTTGGTGTGTAGTTCGGCGCCGTGAACCGGATACTAATGTTTTGAAGAACTGTGTTATTGCTGGCTCTGGTACCAGAAGTATAACTGGGGCGCCGCAGAATGCGTTAAGTTAATTGTCGTCATCGGGGTTCTAATAAAATTATGGGAGACAGTATGGATGAAGTGTTTTCGTAAAGTATATAAAGCACCGCTAAGTGATAATGGGCGAAAATATTGGCGTTGAGCCTGCGTCGTATTACAGGCCAAACTTCCGGATCACTACTGATGCTCACGCACTATGAAAGGCAGATTGGGTTTCAGTATTTCGCCAGTACTATGCGCTGATGATTTTAGATTGTTGGGATAGGCCGTCTTATGGTCGTGTTTAGGAAGTTGACAATTGTGTCTGCGTTTCGGCCGACGTTGCCGGACGCGGTACAGGCATGCTGTCGGCAACGTTGCCTGATACATTTTAACATGAATTGCTATTTCGCCGTGTGGTATTGCTGGGATATGTTTGTTAAATAACACCGTGCGTTACGCGGCGAAAAATGAGACATGCAGAAAACCGCATGTAAAACGCGATGACGGGCGGGCCGGATATGCTGATGAGGTGCAAAATAATGTTTCGTGCGGTATTGACGACCCGGCGTTCACCAGCAATGAAACAATTGTGACGTAGGGCGCAACATGGTGGTGAAACTTATTCCCGAAAGTATGAGGACGAACAATGACCACAACCTGCATCTGTAGACACGCTGACAAAAATAAGGATATTAAATATTTTAAAAAGAAACAATCAGTATAAGTTATGGTCTGGGGCTGGCTGGATGAAGATGGAGGCCTAAAACTGCCAGGCTGGGCTAAATAGAGACGTGGACGATGGGAAAGTAAACTGCTCGGAAGATGCTGATTACTCTGCGCGGGCGGTTGTGCGGGCCAGCGGTGATTCGGTGATGACAAATCGTTCGGTAATTTTCGGAATTCAAACCAGTATTGTTTGATGGTGATGCTCTTTATCTTTGAGCGATCTTGATTACGAAGAAGTCATCGAAAAAGAATAATTATGATCCTGTCTCGAAGGTCGTCGTCGAGAACTAAAATGTTTGACTCTGGGCAAAATGATTTTCTGCGGCATAACATCAGCGCGCAATGAGCGTCGTAAGCTGATAGCAATGGAACAAAAATGGTATGGACAATGACAGCAGAAAAAGATGTTGACATTTATTTCGGCGACAAACGGTAGTATCCGGCAAGCCAATGGGAAACGTCAGGCGTTTGGCAAGCCCACGGTCAGGCAACAAACCACCAAAACGGGGAACTGCGACGGTCATTTTAATTCAAATGATTCTGTTATTCAATCTTCAGGCTGAAAGATGGGCGGCGGCAACGCGTCGCGGTATCCGTTGCTGTGAACGTACCGAAGCGACATTGACGGTATTGCGGTGAATTTTTCGCTGGGCGTGGAGAAGCCCGGCAAATCGTGGACTGACGACAGGCACTCGGGTTGACCATGCTCATATGGCTATTGAAGAATCGGGCTTCGTCCGGGAGAAAAATATTGCGGTGTCGTTGGAGCCAAAATGATCGAGCAGTGGCAAATGATTTATCTGACCAACAGGTGTGAACTAAATCGACCAGCTGAATAAACACGAGCGTGCTGAAGACATAACGAAGAGGTCGGCGTGTGCCCCAATATAATAGGTGGTGAAGAGCTCCGTCGCTGAGTGCGGTGGAGGGGTTTGTTGAATTTTCAAAATAATGTTTGTTTTGGAATGACCAACAAATGGTGTTTACTGAAATATGAAAAGGTAGTTAATGACGTGGCTTCTTCAGCGATATTAACGGTTACATTGAAAGGTGATTTGCGGCAATATAAATTGAACTCAATGGGGAGTAATTAGGGAGACTCAAAGTGTTGGGGAAAGTAGTCATGATAGGCAACAGGTCTGAGTGAGGCATGGCGATCGTGACAAGGCAGTGAACAAACCGTCAGGCATGAGCAATCGAAATGTGTTGCTATGGTGTTGGACACGTGAGGCTGGTCGGTCGGGACCGCTAAAAATAACGCTATGTTGGGGACTGTGTTCAATGTCGGATAATGAACCGGGCGATAGAATTAGACCGGGCTGACAAGTTTTTATGGTTCTGACAAACTGCGCCCCAATAGGTCCGGGAAAACGTACGGCTGCTCGTTGAGAAAGACGTCAAACCACGAAGAAACTCTTTGTTTCACAAAGGCCAGGCGGAGAAATGAGCGGTCTGTGGTTTGAACGCGGAAGCAAACGCAATATAGGCGATGGACTAAATCTCTTTGCTAAAATGACCGTAGCAATATTATAAAGGGTATGATAAACAAGTCATAATCCCCATATTAAAATTTAAAAATATTGTCGAGGCTGGCCACAGGTATGCTGGAAATAATTTTTATTTTCTTTCTTTAATTCTGTAGCTGGTAATCCGCGAGCTATAACGGCACATCAGTCAAAATGCAAGATAATATTATGTGATGAGGTGATAGCTGGTGATGTCTGCATAGATATTGAAAGTGGGTAAGTGCTGTTATGTTTCGGCGGTGTGCTGGTATTTTGTTCCGCGAGGACTGAAATACGCATCACCGAAATGAAAACACGCCTGGGCGAATAACCAGTCACAGCGCAAAAAATAAAAAGTAATGTGCACGAGATAATTTCTTTCGTGTTAAGCGAATAATCGCTGTTGAAGTTGATATATGTGCAATAATTGCATTATAAGGAGCAGGAGACCCATCAGGCTGCTGACCGAATGTAAGCCAGGTCATAAACTATGAAGACGTGCTGTGGCGGTCAGTATATGATGAGGAAAATTTGATCGAAATGACGGTTTTGGTAAAAAGTAAGGTAATAATAAGATTGAGGCTGAATGATAAAAAAACAGAGAAAAGAAATGAAGGAAAGAGAGTGTCGTTGATTTACAGAATAAAATGATAGCACAATAACATTCCGTTAAAACTCTATAATCTGACTGTTACTGTTGAACAAATGGACAATCGAAACCATGTTTCTATGGTGAGCATGCTGTGGGCTGGATCACAGAGATTTTAGGCCCAGGAGCAATGGTTGGACTGCCGGTTTGATGGGCAGCTGAGCTGCGGTCACGCCAATGCGTGCTGGACGGCTGCGTGAGTTCGTGGTGGCACACAATGTTAGCTGTGAGATGATATTCAGGTCGAAGACCTGAAGCCGCTGTTAATCTGCTGATGAAATGAACGCAACGATACTCTTTCGGCCGGATGACATCCTGCCAATGATGATGCAAAGATGAGGATATTGGTTCGAGAGACCAAGTTCATTGATGATGAAGAAGTTCTTCCGGACAAATGTACAATTGGGAAGCTGTCGAACAGCATGATATAAAATATTGACCTGAACGGCACAGCGATCGCTCGTTAATTTCTGCGTTGTGAAATTAACTGGCGTCAGGTATGGGGACCTGGAGAAGTTACGCTGTTCTCTGTGTTTGTCGTGATCGCTGGTACAAAATAAGGTATAATAAGGGATAATATAAAGAGTTTAATAAACGTTAAGACCGGGTCAAAATGACCAATATTCACCACCAGTCGAAGGCAACGGAGTAATGAATGCCAAAATGGATGGTTCGTTGAAATTGGAAGAAACTGTCGGAATACAACGCCGAAACGGTGATGTGCGACCTGCGATGAAACGTTTACGTGTAGGGTGAGAAGGAGATGAGGTGATATTTCTGCGGCATCTTGTGAATGTTCGTCGTGTGGAGTGCAAAACTGGTTATGATTCAAACGGTGCGAGATCGGATATTCAAACTGCTGATGCAGCAACACCAGAACAAAGCGGTTGTTCGATGGGATCTGGGGCCATTCATGCGATTGTGATAAGGCCCTCGAGTAATGAAAGTAAAGATTTCTTCGAAACGGTAACATTTATCAAAGCGGTCGTCGTTGCTGTTCGTGCTGATGGGAACTGCACGAACGGTGATATGGGTTTAAAGAGCCAGACTGTCGCGGGTGCCACAACATTCATTTCGCGCGGTAGCTTTACGGCAACGAAGGCCGCATGGCTGAAGCGACGGTAATTATGAAGGTTCAGAATTTTTCGCCGTGGTCAACAAAGATGCGTTAACAAGCTAAAAGCGGAGTTCTTCAGAGATGCGATATTGTCCCGGGTTATAATGTAATGTGACTGATATTATGGCGTCTGTTGGTTTGGATTCAACGCTGAATCGCTTATCTAAGTATTAGAACGTCGTTTGAACTTTGTTGACAACGCGAGTTCAAGGAAACGAAAGCTGTTCAGACCGATTCATGACAAAGACCATAAAGTTCAAATCACCCTGGCCCATGAAGAAGGGCCGCATTGGCGATGGAGAAATCGACCAGTGACGGGCGTGGAATCGTGGCAATGTTCACTATAAACCATTGCCGCTCTTCGGCGTATCTTGGGTTTTGTTTGTGGTGTCAATGTATTCTGCTGTTGATGATGATACCGTACGCATCTTGACGAGGATGTGGTAATGAAAACTTCAAAGGCTCAGCGGAGGCGTGATGGTTAAAGTCCAAAATGGAATTCGTCTGGTGGTGTGACTATGCTGTTGCTCAATGATGGTGAAACTATGGGTGGACGTCAGGACACGCGGGATGATGGTTTTAACAGAACATGAAGACTTCCGGAGGTATGGAGAAAGTACGCGGGCTGACTGTTCTTGTCAAAAAGCTCTGGTTTGTCGATGGCGTGCGCGTAGCAACGTAACCATATCATGAATTGCGTAATGACTCTTGATGTTCCGTGTTCTGTCAAGGTGAGCGAAAAACAAGTTCGTGAGCGCGATTGGTCATTGTTTTGTGCTGCTGTTCCGGGCTTCTGGAAAGAAATTATGGTCGGTGGTGTGTTGATTCCCAGGCGGAAAAGCTGAAGGCTAAATGCAGCGAAGGCGATGGACCCAGCGAGGCTGAAATGACGGCCAGGGCATTTGAAGACCAGTGTTTATGGATGCGAAACCTGAGATAACCGTTCAGCGGAATATGAACTCGACGGCTTTTATGTAATGAACGGGTTCGTCATGCGACGTTGGGCTGTGGTGGCCTGTGAGGCCATGAGGGGGCTGTGTGGATGGGGAGCCAGACGTTGACAGCTACCGGTGGCCTGGCGTGGGCTGAAGATGTGCGGAGTCTATGACCAGGCAGCCTGAAACGGTTGGTGGTACAGTGAGATGATCGGTTCTACAGATGGTGGAAGGCCCATGTGTTTTAGATGAGAATCGAGATGACCATGAGAAAACGGAGGGTAGCTCTGAGCAGGCTGAGGGATTGAGGCATGGTGCGATATGTTGACTGTTTGTGATTCGAATGACCCAACGAATGTTAACGGTATCTCAAATGCATAGTCTTCTGTTTGCGGAGTCGTGAGTGCTGTGAGCCATGCTCAAGCTAAGGGTTATCGTGAATGTTGGTACGAACCAATGAGGAGATTTTTGAGGGCTGAGGAGGCAGGCGCCGGGAAATGAATGAGATGGGCGAAACTGGGGCTTCCCGTGAGACAGGCTCAGGATGGCATGTCGTTATGAGGTTAATAGTGAATATGTGTTTTAAGGCCGTTACAATGAAGGAGGTTGCTTAAAAAGGATTTAGCGCTGCGTTGATATGTCACTGGTTTTTGGTGTGCGCGAATAATAACATGTCTGCAAGGAAGGCTTTTGGATATCATGTTCATGTTTTGTAATTTTGAATAATCTGCTTCAGACAATTACTGTAAGAAGATATGATGAAATAGCGGGGTTTAAAGAAAATGCATTAGAGCACGAGAACAACTGTTGGGAGCTGGGCGACCATAACTGACCAATAGTAAGTTGCTGTAAATGTTAAATAATGCAAAAATAAACAAAAATACATGGAATGGAGGTAACGTGACTGATCGATGGAAAAAACTCTTGACCAACGTTCTGGGGTGTTTAACGGGGCACAATGAATAACTGCTGCATATGCCAATGACGCTGCAAAGTATTATTATTTACCGTGTTGACCAGTTTGGTTGAAGCTCTATATGCATTCGGTAATTTGCGATATTATAACCATCTGTTCTATTTATTTTTATCTTTTGATCTCCGGTCGGCTGGAAGAAATGGTATCGCTCGGCTGAAAAATGAATGCATGTCGAAGACCGATGCTGCTGTTGCGTTATCGATGATATATCGTTGGTGGGACTTACTGTAAGGTGAACGGCTGTCTGAAAGAACGGTAATCAACTGGTATAGTGAAGAAAGAAAGGAGTGGTATCTTATGAGAAAACGTGATGCTCTGTGGGCCCGTTTCATATCGCACGACAGGTGAAAGACGGGGCCTGAATGAACTTTATTACCAGCAGTATTACGCCGGTGAAAACGTTTCACCGCACATACGCTTATTGTCGGCGTTTGTGTTTATGCCTCGTGTATGTTTGGCTGCAAAACGAGAGCTGTTCTGCTGTGACCAGGGCGTTCGCGCGATGTAACGGTTGAACAGGGAATCCGGCCAACATTAAGTGTTGCTATTCCATTTTGTTATGAAATCGAGAGAAAGACAGTAGACGGGACAAAAGGTGACGGTGACAGCCGAAACCACTGTGATGTTGGCTATCGGACGCGAACTGTGCGGATGCGAAATGAAATGAGCTGAGTTTTGGGCTGTCATACGAATTTTGTTGTAAACAGGGACAGTGATGTTAACAGAGGTTGACTATGTGAAAGCAACTTGCCGGGCGGGCAAGTATGCTGGTCGTGTTTTTGAGACGACTATGACCGGTGGGGAAGCATTGCAGCGACAACAATGGTGTGAATTAGCCTATGGTCGCAATATTTCATGTATGGTGGTATTTGAAGATGCGTATTGACGACAACCTGTTAACAAACTGCGGACTATGTTAACGAGTATTTTGACCGCATTTTGCTGGGAACTGACTGTATTGATGATGAGGCCTGTTCGAGGAAAATGTTGTTGTTGGGATGAACTGTGGATGCAAGCAATCTATTTTTAATGTAGCTGGTTTCAGCGCACAATCTTTGCGTTGCTGGTACGAATAATTGTAGTGGTGGCAATAACAAACTGTGAAAATACGGGAAGGTTTGACAATGACAATCGATAACGAACGGACCTTCATGTTATGAAAGGCTGAATTAATAGCCAGCACCCAGCTGTAATATTTTGTGTAATCACGGTGCCATATGCGCAAAGACGCTAAACAAAACATCGGAAGATTACCGACGTGGCCCGGTTATGGCGCACCTGGTGTAACAAGTATAACAAAATAAAATGGTGGACGGAGATTCTATGTTGTTAACAGTCTAATTAAATGAACATTCGGCATTTAACTGCAGACTGTAAATAAGGCTATTTCGGGGAACGAACGTGGCAACTGTGAAAACTCACAATTTTTGACGGTGAGATGAGAAAGGCAATTGGTCCGCGGTGTGCTGTCTTGAAATGTGACTCAGTGAGACCCAGCTGACGTTATGGAGAAGGGTGGATCAATTTGATTGAAGTTGAAATAACATTCTGTGTGACGATCGAAAATTGGACGCGATAATTCTCGAGGTTGTGAAACTCGAAGTACCTCGGGGTAACTGAATGGTTGCTGATCATCTGTTATGCTGGGCGTTGAAACGTTGATCGTGCTGAGGTGTGACCAGTCGCTGTTTTTGATCGACATTATCGGGCTGAGACCATGGCGAAATATGGGATTGGTGCAGCGGCGAGGCCAGATCGGCGGGCGTGGCGAAATGATTCGGTAAATGAGTAATTGGGTGGTTTTGTTGAGATCAAAATAAGGGATTGTAAAATAGGACTGTGACTGATAGGTTATTGAGATGAATGTTGAATGTTCTGATGACGAATAGCGTACTGACATGGAGATGCTGGTGACGGATGAAACTTTGAAGTGACCACAAGTGGTTCAAACCTAAACAAAAAGAAATGACCAAATCGCGGGCTATAAACTATGGTTTTATCAAAGAATGATCCTTCAGTTGAGTAGCCTCTTTGGGAGGAAATAATTGATGTCTGTAATGAATGACTGTGGGCAGTGGTCTGCTGTTTGTTACTATGCCTGTTGAACTCTTTACGTGGTCAGCCTTTCCGGTGTTTGTCTAACGGAGGAGGTTTTAATACGGGGACTGACGGTGTAATGACACCAATAGTATTTTTGGATATCATAAATGTGATTGTGTAGATAGTCTGTTGTTGTATGTTGTAACTTTTTTATGCTATTTCTTTCAGACCCTTATGAGCAATTCTGTGTGTGTTGACGTTATCTTTATGCGCTTAAAATTTTGCAGTTAAGGTGAGAATGAAAGTATCTTTACCAGTATTATTCATATATGTTATAGTGGCTGGCCAAAAGTGATGAGCCGGCCACTGACAGGGAACTCTGAGCCAGCCTGCAGAGGCTGTGTGATGAGATGTGGTTAATTTTGGCATGTGTTTTTGATGAACAAGGGCCTGCAAAATTAATGGCGACACGGTGTGTGTTCCTTGATAATGTGATTCAATTTACGTGTTTGTCACCAAAATGAGGGTCGGATAGACTGGCATCCATCATTGACAGAGTGCTTATATGAAAAATTATTTTTGCCATTATATGGGTTGTCGACCATGTTACATTATTGATATTGATTCATGGTTATACCGATGTGCTGGAGGTTCGTGTTGGTCGTATATATGCTGTTGAGTATGTTATCGTTTATTCGCCTGTTCAGCGCGCCGTAACAGAAAAGGGGTAACATTCAATGATGAGGGATGGTAACTCGGCTGGTAAAATAATGCCGCCCAACCGGGAATATGATCATCAGAATGCGAGATTAATAACTGTTGAAGCGAGAAAACGAATGGATTTTTCTTTTATTCCGTGGGTGGAGATGAAACTCCCATTATGAAATGATGGGAGCGGCTTTGAAAAGGCTAATGATTTTGATGAGCGTTATGGTGTGAAAAGCTACCGGATTACTACATAAGCGTTGTGAAAAGGTATAAGGAAGATATTCAGTAAAAACGACAAAGACATATGGCTGATGACTCAGCTTTGCCATCATCGAGAGTATCGTTTTAGTGGTTTATAGATATTCGAATAATTCACTAACTCTACA